>Ga0315539_1000887_pt1 | contig 22396 bp, 17 predicted proteins | sample SalMarSW160150MG_FD_203097 | JGI IMG/M metagenome (GOLD analysis project Ga0315539, IMG submission 203097) | Salt marsh sediment microbial communities from the Plum Island Ecosystem LTER, Massachusetts, United States - Salt Marsh Sediment SW1601-150 ... | reverse complement strand
TTCCCAATATCGGAATGATCCGGCAGTGAGAATAAGCAACAATAATAAAAGAGTAATCATAAATACTATTTTAAAACCAGTCTTAATCGCAAATTTGTAATCGTTATCCATATTTACATTATAACAATAAAAACATATAACCTATAGTCAAGGGATAATTATAGACAACAAAGTCTTTCAACGAACTTTGTTGGTTAGTGTGTTAGTGGGTTGGTGGGTTGGTGTGTGCAAGAACAACCCAACCGACCAACAGACCAACAGTATAAAACCTCCGTGTTCTCCGCAGTATGTATCTGGTGTATCTGGGGTCAAATCTCAACACTTGACAATATAAAACAACAGAGTCTCTAGTCTTCAGTCACCAGTCATTGGTCAAAAAAACAAAAATAAAATCCTGTTAATCCTGTCTGTTTGATTTTTCGAATCAGTGAATTAGTTAATTTGTATATTAGTTAATTGGTAATGTTGGGATTTAGGGTTCGGGATTTGGGATTTAGTAATATTTTTAAACTACCTAACGTCCTAACGATCTAACCACCTAACCATTAAATTCCTGTTTAATCTGCGTCCTATTCTCTTTGTGTACTTTGTGTTTCAATTGGCTCTTGACAAATGCACTTTTATGCATATTAATACATATAATATTGCATATATAAAGGAGGAAGAAATGAGAACCACGTTGAATATAAAGGATGAGCTTGTAAAAAAGGCATCCAGTTTGACCGGTATAAATGAGAAAACATCTTTAGTGAACTTAGGGCTTGAAGCTTTGATTGCTCTGGAGAGTGGCAAGAGGCTCGCGAAATTGGGAGGAACGGAGAAAAAGCTTAAAGTCATACCGAGAAGAAGTTCGGAAGAAAATTAAGAATGGTTCTTGTCGATACTTCTGTTTGGGTTTCCCATCTTCGAGATGGAGATTCCTTGCTTGAAAGTTTGTTGAATAGTGGTCTGGTAGTCTGTCATCCTTTTATTGTTGGTGAACTTGCCTGCGGGAATTTAAAGAAACATTCGAAAATACTTTCATTACTTAATGCTCTGCCCTTTGTGAAATCGGCGACTCACGAAGAGGTGATGCGGTTTATTGATTTGCGACATCTGATGGGGAAGGGACTGGGGTATGTTGATGTTCATCTTCTTTCTTCCGCGATGTTAAGTGAAACTCGTATTTTGACTTACGACAAAAAACTTCGTGAGATAGCTGCTAAACTTAATATACATTATAAGAAATAAAAAAATCATTCGCGCAATTCGAGTATGTAGATCCTTCGAATCGATTAATCGAGTCGTGAATCATGTGTCTTGTGTCATGAGTCAAAACTAAAAACAGCCGACAGCTGACGGCTAAAAAATTCCTTGACAAACTTTTATAAATATCTACATATAAACGGGGTCAGGTCTTCTTTGAAAAGTGTCAAGGGGAACAAAGTCACTTGTCATTAGTCACTGGTCACTGGTCAAAAAAAACAAACAAATAATCCTGTTAATCCTGTCTAAATAAAGGTTTCGGGTTACGGGTTTCATGTTTTGGGTTAAAAAACAAAAGTTGGTATTCCGTTTATTGACTTTTCCGTATATGCAATTAAGTTTGAATTATACACAGGTTAACTTATAATGAAATGGTTTAAAGATAATAAAGAGCGAGACATTAGGTTGATAGTATAATTGGTATCATTGAGGTCAAATATAATTGGTATAATTAAGGCTAATATAAAGGTATAAAAAACCCTCCAGGCTGAACTAACCTGGAGGGTTTTTTATTTAGTTCTCCATTTTATAATGGGAGAACCATTCTATCTATGATCTTAGAATCCCAGTCCCAGTGTGCCTCTGTGTACAGCATCAAATGTTTCAAGTTCCGAATAAGAGTAATCTAATCGGATACCTTTAACATTAAATCCCACACCGGCGCTCAAACCTTCTTCATCATAGTTGAACTTATACCCTACTCTTAGGGATAACATACCCATATAAGTGAATTCCAGACCTGTATGAATTCTCTGGCTATAGTCTCTTGGATGGATTACTTCTATACTAAAAAGAAGAGATTTATCAGGGTGTTCTTCTTTGATCAGATCGATTAGATCCATCGCTGTGCCGATTTTAAACGTTAACGGTAACTGGAATGAATATGTTTGATATTTATATTCTGGTGAAAAGTTATTTATGCTCATGCCTAATCTTAAGCTTTCGAAACCGGTGTAGTAAATTGTTCCGAAATCAAACGATAATCCCGAGACATTATTTTCTACAGTAGTAGAATCAGATAGCAAGTTTTGCCCCATGTGTTGTGCTGCGTATCTGACGTTTCCGCCAACAGAAAACTTATCGGTTAGTGTTCGTGCATATGTAAGCCCTGCAGCATAAGCTCCTGCGTCTACGTATCCCAGTTCTTCATAACCTTGTTCAGTTGATTCGTCGACTGTAGTCCATTCGGATTGCGGGTAGTCGGTTGTTATAAGGCTAATACCAAAATTTCCCCACAGACCCGCGTTATAGACTAATCCGGCAGCATTATAACGAAGTAATGCACCCCATTGAGTTCTGCTGATTACAGCATTCATATTTGCGTCTTCCGAACCGACTTTGGCTACACCTGCGGGGTTGTAAAAGATACAGTTTGCATCCCCTTCCATCATGGTAAAAGCTTCACCCATTCCGGAAGCCCGGGCTCCGACGCCAATATCAAGGAATTTTAGGCCTGTTTGCCCGAGTTTTTTAGCTCCATGTACATTAGTAGGTATTAATAGGATGGTTGAAAGGCAAAGTATTAAAATATTTAACTTTTTCATCTGTACCTCCTATCTCACAATATAGAAAATTTTATCGACGCTTTCGCCAGATGGGGTTTCTATATGAGCTATATATAAACCACTTGCGGGATATTGCTGAGAAGATGTAGCCATAAAGTTTTGTCCGGCGATATCTGTCCAAGGTTCGTCTCCGCTTCCATCTGTGTGATGAATAGTAGTCATTAGATCGAGTGATTCATTAAATATCTTTATTGTACATACACCAGGTAAGTTATAAAACATGATTTTGTTTTCTTCTCCCTCTCCTGAAAACTGTAAGGCTTCTGCATTTATATTCCAGGGATTAGGAACAACTCTAATCTGAGAAAGTGCCGTGCCCGGCGCTCTGGTTAGTCTTGCTGCACCTAAATTTCCGAAAGTCATATTTTGCAAAATTAGACTTTCGCCGCCGCCAATGTTATCGAATGCTGTTACGGAATAGTAATATGCAAAACCTCGGACCGCGGTAGAATCATGATATTCATAAATAATATTACTTGAGTAATCGATGCCTCCCGGATCGGTTCCTCCGCACTGGAATAACAGTTCCCAATCTCCTCTTTCCGTACCCTGGGATGTTATCTCATACTGGGTTGCTCCTCTTGCTCTATAAAGTTTGTATCCGTGGCAGGTATGCAAAACTTCGGACCTATCATCCCATTCAACAGTTATTTCATCCGGGTGACTGGTAACTTCTAAGTTTGGGGATGGAGGAGGTGTAGGAATGTTATAGCCGGAGTTGAAATTTGCCTGGGCATTATATACGTTTTTAAAGAGTGAGTCCCTGCCTGCCTCTACATATGAATCTTTTGCTTTGTCGTTATCGGTTGGGCAGAGAGATGGATGATTTATCATCTGGGGAGGCAGCTTAAATGGAGCTCCGCCCCAAATCGTATCAGCCTCTCCGGTGTTCCAGGCTCTTCCAACCAGGTAAGACATCTTTCGTGACATTCCACCTGTAGCAGGCGCAAGTACTATGTGTAAGGATTCCCCAACTTCTACGTTCATCCACGGTCCACAGCTGTAAGCTCCATCATGCTGACCCCAACCTGGATTGTAAAAGCTGCTTGGCAAGTCTGTATGATATTGGGGATTTCCCCAATCTTCCATTCTAACAGTGTGATGTGTATTTGGGTATTGGTCAGTCGTCAAATACGGACTACTCCAGTTATGATCAACCCCTACCGCGGTTAATTCATCGGTAAATCCATAAAGAGTTCTGTAGAAACGTTTACGTCCTTCTTCACGGATTGGATAACTCCCTACCCATGGAGAAACTCTCCAGTCGGAATTAGAGGGGCATGTCATCTGGGGTTGAGCAGGGTCATTACTTACGCTTGTTCCGTTATGCCAATCCGCATCCACATGGAGTACAGCTTCTCCGGTAAAATTAGGCTGTCTTAGATTGAAGTTTGTAGGATCAGGGTCACCCCAGTTATCTTCCGGTTGAGTATTCCAGCAATGATAACTGTAGGTTGGAATTCTGAGAGTGTCCGCGGTATGTTCTCCGTATGCGCTCATCCATGGCTCTCCACCATTTGCAAAAAAGACATCACGACTGAACATAACCGAATCAAGTGTACTTACCGGAAGTTCTATATGGTCATCCGCATCAACATTACCTGTGTTCACGAAAGTTATATCGTGAATTACGTATTCCGAATGTCCCCTTGCCGACCAAGAAAGTGTTTTTAAATAAAGATCAATTCCCATACTGGTTCTGGAATGTACTGTTATCATCTGATCTGCGGTTCCAAGTATTGAATCGGGAGCAAGCATATCTCCGTTCTTTGGAAAGCGGGAGCTGACTCGAAGTTCATTTACTACTATTTCACATGGTGTGTATCGGTAATATTTACGTACGGTTATGTCATCTTCATATTCTAAAGGCACGGTTATCCTTTCAATGTTGTTACTCCAAATACCGCATCCCGCATACCAGTATTCGTATGTGGAGTCGCCTCCACCGAAAATGGAATCAAGGTTTGCAAAACCCTTGCAGTAAAGCCCCCATCCACACCTTGTAACTTCCCCGCCGTAATCGTAGGAGTATCCATTTTCTCCCCACCCGTAGGGACCACCCATCGCAGACCCTGAGTAAACATCCACCCTATACTTGCCTGCGTCTGCTGTCTTTTTTTCCTGAGCCTGGAGCGTTCCGGCTAATATAAGAATAAAGATTAAAACTGCAATTAGTTTAATATATCTCTTCATCATTATCCTCCCGTTTAAAAGCTTACCCTGACGCCAAAGGTAACAGTTCTTGGTTCAAGAAAAGTTCTGAAACCTATATCGGGCATATTTATATAGGGCTTATCGTCACTTGCGAGATCTCCTATTTTATCATTACCAGCTATGTAGCCTTCTGCTTCGTATCGATCCGCATATCCTCCTTCTCCATACATGGGTAGTCTTAGTGATTTTAGATAATTTGTAAGATCTGCCGTATTTGCTGTTCCATCACTTAGGTCTATGCTACCTGCGAATCCGCCTAAATCAATATATTCCCAGTCTAAAAGATTATATACATCTACGAAGAGCTCAAGACTGGAACCTCCGAAGCGCACGCTCTTGGATAATTGTAAATCAATTCTCTTGTATGGTTTCCATTGCGCGTTGTTTTTGAATTCATCCCCCTCTATTCCTCCAACTCCAAGCGGGTTATAAGCAAAGTATTCTCCTGCTTCCCAGGTCGAATAGAAGGTTAATCTCCAGTCGCCAAGCAATGTCCCGTAGGTTCTAGGTGAAATTATACTCAGTTTGGCATTAATTCGAGGTCTTGCCAGGTTCTTAACTTGTTCCGGATCCTGCATACCATATTGGGCTTCATCCGATGGATCTTCGTAGTAAATTTCTCTGCCTGTATAACCCGAACTTGATACAGTATAGGTATAGTTAACCCATCCTGTTACCCATCGTCCCACTATTTTTCTCAAGCCAATTTCGTATCCTCTTATATCTTCATAATTTCGATTGCTTACTACTGTATAATCAACATCATCTCCATGTATTGAATCATAGCTTATCTGGTTGTCGATATCTTTGTAGAATGCGGAAAGCCGTACTAGGTATTGATCTGCTATCTCGTGATCATAACCGAGTTCGTATGCTATGGTTCTTGGAAATTCTGCATTGGGATTTCCAAGGAATGTAACACCCTCGATTTGAGGTCCGAATCCTACTGTGTAAAGATCGGATGAAGGGCCCATCGAGTAGAATTGACCGTAGTTAAAATAGATCTTGGAAACCTCCGAAATCGGATGTGATATACCAAGGCGAGGAGCAATTGAGATTTTATTTTCGGTAGGTTCTTTTGGTGTGGAATCCTCAAAGAAATATTTGTTGGCTGGTTCGAAGTATTCCGAATATGGCTCAGCCACATACCAGTCGGTGTTGGGATCAAAGTACATAATCCTTATACCCAGGTTGGCAATCATTCCCTGAAATTCAATCTTATCCTGAACGTATCCTTCTATTCTACGTGGATTCACGTCCCACTCTCTTACCCAGGCGTCGAGACTTAATTTTTGAATTGAATCAAGGCCCATATCCAGGTAAAGAGGATAACGTTTTAAAGGATCATTCCACATTTCACCGCCAAGATATCCCCAGAATGTATGGAACCTATCGTCGTTATATTCTAATCCAACCTTTATTTCATTGTATTTATTTATTTGTGTTGTAAGATCTGCTTTGAAATTCCATGTTATCATATCTGAAAGATCTCTTGCATTAGAACCGTTTCCTATATTGAAATGTATTTGATCCTGGAGAGATTCCCATCTCCGGTTCTGTCCGTATGACCACCAGCCATATGGTAATTCTGTGACTTTATAAGTCCCAAAGGTATCAACATAGGTCGTGTCTCTTATTTCACTTATTGGTGGTCCCGGTGCATAATTCTCGGTTTGTTGCCTTGTGATCCTTATGGAGTAGAAAGTATTGGGACTTATACTGTGGTCAAGAGAAAAGCCGCCTGCTTTTGTGGTAACGTCAAAAGGGTTAACAGCTATTGGCCAGTAAAGTTCTCCTTCCGAGTCGAGTTCCAGGTCTGTTCCGCTTGAGGCATAACGATCGTTTGCGTTCCAAAGTATTATAGAACCTATGTCGCCGATGGACATCGGATACTTATCAACAGTATTAATCTCTCTGTATATTCCCATGATTCCGATTTTTATATTTTGATTTAAACGATAATTTAATTTCAACATACTGTTCATATCAGAAAAATAATCCTTGCTTGTTGGCCATCTATATGTTTCTTTATTTGTCCTGTGCGAAAAGAAGAAGGTGAGATCCTTATAGCCAGGAATGACAGGTCCTCCAAAACCGGCATCAACCATCCATTCAGGAAGTTGTCCATATCCTGTTCGCGGTCTCTGACCTAATTCTTCACAGCCGTCAGCTGTATGCTGATAGATAAACACGTTTCTTAAATCTTCAGGGGTTACTGAGTCATCATTAGCTGCAGCTACTGCAATCCACCCTGGAATAGCTCTATCGGAATATTTGTTATACAAAACAGTATCATAGCTGTCTTTTGTAGAATCTCCCCATGCGGCATCTATCCCTATCCAGCAAACACTGTCATCCTCTGAGAGATAAGGATATAAATAGTAATTATCATAGTCGAAGAGAGAGGGACCTTTATGTTTGAGATGAGCCGGAGTCCACCTGAAATTAATTGAACCATGATAGGCTTCAGGAGAACCTTCTTTGGAAACTACATTTATAAGTCCCGAACGTACGTTTCCGTATTCAGCATTAAAACCGCCTTTAACGATGCTGACTTCTTTAATTGAACTAAGGTTTGGAGTAAGCAGAGGACGGTTTAACCTGTTATCGACCATCATAAGACCATCAACCATGAATTGAGTCTGATCGGCACTACCTTCTCTTATTCTCCAGTCCTGAACTCCTGCCTGCATATTCACATACTCCCTTATGTCGGTTACAAGAGGAGTCTCTTCAATTTCTTCGGCCCAAGCTACTTCTTGGCTTGAGGATACATCCATCTTTATGAGTTCTCTCTCAGCCTGGACGGTTATACCTTCTCCCTCGATCACTGTAGTTTCAAGTCCAAATTTGATGTTGGTGGTGTGATCGGTGCTCACCCGAACACCTGTCTGGGTTACAGTCTTATAACCCATCATTCTCGCCTGAACATTATATTCGCCCGGGGGTATGTTTATAATGAAGAAGTAACCATCCGCATCACAGGCTGCACCCATTTCAGTGCCTTGAATAACCACGTTGGCGCCTGGTAAGGGTTCACCTGTTCCGGCGCCGACAACAATACCTGCAATTTTTCCTGTAACAGCCGCATTCGCGCTTGGATTAAAGGCAAACAAAGTCAGAATAAACAGTAACCCGCCTAAAATCCACCTGGGTAACAATTCTCTTCCCCTTCTTACTCTTTCCATTAAAACCTCCTTTCGTTAGGGTTTTCAACACAAGTCAAGATACAAGATTGGAATATTTGAAGAACTTCAAGGATGTTTATCCTAAAAAAATAAGTATATCCTGAGCAATTTTTCAATTTGTTTTTGTCCTCCCTAAATAGGTATGATTATACGTATGAAAAAGATACGAAACGAGCGTTAAGCTATTAAAATTAATAGTATTTTTTATTGGTCATCCCTCCTTAATTCCGATTAACCTTACCCATAATTTCCAAACACTTATGATATTAAGCGACTTAGGTTTTCTAAAAAAATTTTATATATTATATTAATTTTTATGCCTAACGTCAACCTAACTTTTTCCTTATTTTTAAATAAGCCAATACCTTATTTATATTCTATTCTAATAGGTGGAATTGTCAATGGTTATATATTGTTTTTTTATAAATAAAATTGCAGTCATTATAGAGGAGTTAATCCATCAAATTAGAATATTTTCTGGGTTGTGCTCTTTTCCCAGATTTTACTTCTCTTATTATATTTAATATTTGTTTGTTAATTTCATCCTGCGGGTCAAGTGCAATGGCTTGTCTTGTGACCTCCTCTGCTTTTTCTATTTCACCGTTGATAAGATACGCAAGTCCTAAATTTCTCATAAGACCCGGATCGTTAGGTTTTAGTGATAATGCATGTTCTCCTATTTCTACGCCTTCTTCTCCCTTACCAAGGTTCAAACTTTCAATCATCAGTTCTCTTGCAACATCAGGATTTTCTTTTTCAATATCGAAGGCCTTTTTGAATTCATCATAAGCTAATACAGGATCACCAAGAGCTTGATATGCTTTACCTTTTAGCCAGAAGGCAGCCCAATTATCAGGATTAATCTTTGTTACCGCATCGAGATATTTTATTCCTTCTTTAATTTTATCTGATGGATTAACGGGGTCAGACCTTCTTTGAAAAGTGTCAAGGGGAACAAAGTCACTTGTCATTAGTCACTGGTCACTGGTCAAAAAAACAAAAAAATAATCCTGTTAATCTTGTTTAATTTAGTTGGTGTGTTAGTTTGTATGTACTTCTTCTTTTCTGGTCAAATAACCGAATTTTTTCTTTAATAAATCGAGTTGCTCTTTTTTCGAAAATTTAGATAACTTTTCCTCTGTCTCTTTTTGAAGCCGTCGCTTAATTTCAACGGCATCAAATTTCTTCTTCACTTAGTACCTCCTTCGGGCTTCTAATCTCAAGGATAGATATTTTCCCTAAATAACGACAAAAAACAAAATCATTCGTGTAATTAGTGTGATTCTATCAGAAATAAATAAAATATCAAAAATCAAAATGACATATAAAAAATTAAAATTTGCTTCTCCCCAAACCCCAAAAAAATATAAATCTTTGTGGTCTTTGTGGTTTATTATAGTTTCATGTTTCGAATTTTTAAAAAAAATAAAATATGGGTCGTGCGGTGAGGTAATCTTGTGGTAATCTGTGGAATCTTGTGGTTAATGAACTACCATTTACCGCTTTTAAGGTACTCATCGATAGCTCTGGCTGATTTTCTGCCTGCGCCCATTGCGGCAATGACGGTTGCTTCACCTGTTACGATATCTCCACCCGCGAATACACCTTTCATCGATGTTTTTCCGGTTTCGGAATCCGCGTCGATATATCCCCACTTGTTTTTCTTGATTTTAGGGGTAGCATCTAAAAGTATCGGATTCGCGTTTTGACCAATAGCGATTACTACCGTATCGACATCATATATAAATTCACTTCCCGGAAGAGGTACAGGTCTTCTTCTACCTGAATCATCGGGCTCTCCGAGCTCCATTCTTATCATTTTTATTGATTTAACCCAGCCATTTTCATCTCCGGCAAATCCGATCGGATTAACGAGAAGATCCAGGATCACGCCTTCTTCTACCGCGTTTTCGATTTCTTCATTTCTTGCCGGCATTTCCTGACGTGAACGTCTATATACAATATGTACCTCTTGGGCACCAAGCCTTACCGCGCTTCGCGCAGAATCCATAGCAACGTTACCGCCGCCGACAACCGCGACTTTTTTACCGATACTTATTGGAGTATCATATTCGGGAAATTTATATGCTTTCATTAAATTTATTCTTGTTAAAAATTCATTGGCTGAATATATACCTAAAAGATTTTCTCCCTTTACACCTAGAAATCTCGGAAGACCAGCGCCAAGACCAAGAAATATTGCCTCGTAACCTTCTTCAAAAAGCTGTTCCACAGTAATTGTTCTTCCAACTATTACGTTACACTCAAGTTCAACACCCATCTGCTTAAGAGCTTCGACTTCCCTGCCTACTATTGCTTTCGGGAGTCTAAATTCCGGAATACCGTAGACAAGAACCCCTCCCGGTTTGTGCAAAGCTTCGAAAATCTTAACGTCATATCCCATTCTTGCGCAATCCGCGGCAACGGTCAGGCCCGCGGGACCCGAACCTACAACCGCAATTTTTTTGTTTTTCTTTGCCTGCACCGGCGGAGTATCTGCCTCAGAGTTGGCAGCTTCATAATCCGCGACAAAACGTTCAAGTCTTCCTATCGCTATAGGACTGCCTTTTACACCCAGAACGCACTGTGCTTCGCATTGATCCTCCTGGGGACAAACTCTACCTGTCATACAGGGCAAAACATCATCTTCCTTTATTTTCCTTGCGGCCTCGTTGTATTTACCTTCAACTATCAATTTGATAAATTCGGGAATACTTATATCGACCGGACAACCTTTAACACAAAGAGGTTTTGGACATTGAATACACCGCTCGGCTTCTCGCCTAGCCTGTTCTTCGGTATAACCAAGCGCAACCTCATTAAAATTCTTTACTCTTTCCTCGACTTCCTGTTTCGGCATTGGCTCACGAGGAGCCTTTTGCTTTTTATCGCTCATCTTATCTTATTCACACTTACATCTCTTATAACTATCAAACGCTTCCTTTTCTTCTTTTTCGTAAGTGGAAAGGCGCTTTATAAGCAAATCGAAATTTACTTTATGGCCATCGAACTCCGGTCCGTCAACGCACGCGAATTTAGTCTCTCCATCAACTTCAACCCTACATCCTCCGCACATTCCGGTTGCATCCATCATTGTAGAATTAAGGGATACAATCGTTTTAACATTATACTGTTTTGTCATTTCGGAAATCTTCTTCATCATTATAGCGGGACCAATAGCAATTACAAGATCCATTTTTCTTCCCACGCTTTCAAGTTCCTGTAACTCATTAGTAGTAAATCCTTTCTTTCCGTATGAGCCGTCATCAGTCAGAATATAAAGCTCATCGGAATATTTTTTCATTTCTTCTTCCAGAATGACATTTTCTTTATTTCTGAATCCCATTATCGAAATAACGTAATTACCGGCTTCTTTAAAAGCCTTTGTTTCCGGGTATATAATAGCACTACCTACCCCACCACCGATCGTTACGACAGTTCCGATTCTTTCCACTTTAGCAGGATGCCCAAGAGGGCCTACAACATCGGAAATGTAATCTCCCTGTTTTAGCGCTCCGAGTTTATATGTGGTCTTACCCACTTCCTGAACAAATATCGTTATTGTTCCTTTATCTTTATCCGCCTCCGCGATAGTAATGGGAATTCGCTCACCTACCTCATCAACCTTAAGAACAACAAACTGCCCCGGCTGGTAGTTTTTCGGTACGAGCGGCGCTTCTATTACAAACTTATTTAAATTCGGTCCTATTTTTTCTTTCTCCAATATCTTATACATGCATAACTCCTATAATTGTTTCTCTTTATATGCCTTAACTAATTATGATATTACGGGATATAAAAGTTTTTTAAGATTTTAAATATACAATATTCAACAAAATTGTCAATGGTGGATTTTGAACCTTGAAGGTTCAAAAAGAGTCATTAGTCACGAGTCTTGAGTCATTAGTCAAAACTAAATCCCATATCCCAAATCCCAACATTACTATTTAACAATTCAACTATTCAACGATTTAACCATTCAACTAAATTATTCTTTACGAATAATTTCAACTCCTTCCCCCTTCCCCACCACAACAATATCAACAACATCCAGGAAAAGGCCGTTTTCGACAACGCCGGGAATCATGTTTAAATCGACTTCCATTTTACGAGGATCTTCTATAATACCTAAATTCACATCTATTATATAATTACCGCTATCGGTAAGGAATTTTTTTCCTTTATTCATTCGTATTTCAGGATTATAACCTTTTTTATCGAGTCTTTTAAAAACATTACTCAGCGCAAAAGGAACAACTTCGATAGGCAACGGAAATGCTCCTATTTTATCGACTATTTTTGAAGAATCCAGAACCCACAGATTTTTCTTAGAAGATTTTGCCACAATCTTCTCGAATAATAAAGCTCCTCCTCCACCCTTTATACCGTTAAAATCAGAATCAACCTCGTCCGCGCCATCGATGGTTAAATCTATTTGATCGACATCATCGATAGACAAAAGCGGAATATTATATGATTCAGCCAGTCTGGTTGTAGCTGATGATGTGGATATAGCTTTTACTTTCAACCCGTCACCAACCATCTCACCTATTTTTTTTAACGCGTAAAAAAAAGTAGTCCCGGTACCAAGACCTAAAACCATTCCATCTTTAACAAAATCATAAACCTTCGCTCCGGCTAATTCTTTTTCTTTATCAATCATTCTATAAATACCCCTCCTTAAAATTTCACATTAATATAAATTAAATATACCAAAACAAATATAACTTATGCTCATTCCATGTCAAGCAATTTTTCGTGGGTTCGTTGGATCGTTAGGTCGTTGGATGAGTAAAGAAAAAACCCTTTACGTCTCTGTGTCTTTGTGTGAGATTAATTTGGAGTTGTGGGGTGGCTTTTTTGACTGGTGACTAATGACTGGTGACTCGTGACTATTTTTGAACCTTAAAGGTTCAAAAATTACCATTGACTTAAAAGTGATAATTCATTATATTTACATATAAATTTGACCTAAGGGGGTAGCAATGAAAAAAAGAATTGCTGTATTTTTAATAGTTCTTGCTTTTGTCGTGGGTGTTGCGCTCGGGAATTTTCTTTCTCCATATCTTTCAGTAGTCGGTGAATCCTACGAACAGGTAAGTGAAGCAATTACAATCGTATCTCTTAAAGAAAATATGAAAACCATAGAAAAAGCAATAAAGAAATTCTCCTGGGAAAATGGACATTATCCAAAAAATAGTTCCGTTTCATGGCTAAAAAAAGAAGTAGGAATGGATTTCGAAAATCCAATTACTTACAAAATAGGAGAAGGCAAAGCATACATGTCAGGAGCAGCCAGCAAACCTGGAATTGTAGGATTCGAAAGTGATTCGACAGGTAAATTTTGCAGGATAACCGGGTATGGGATTGAAGATGCAATTGAACTTTCTTTAAAGCCTAAAACTTTAGAAAAGTCCAAAACCGAAGGAGCAAAAGAGGAAAAATCCGCGTCAGGAAAAATCGGAACTTCAGAAAAGAGCATAGAAGAATCAAGTTGGAACATATTCGGAGCTAACACAAAAATTGCAGAAAGAAACAATGATAAATGGAAGTTTTTCTGGGAATTTACAGTTTATAATCAAGAAAAAGAATCCATTATGCTTATGGCTACAGTAGAATTTTTAAACAAAGAAGGAACCATAATCGCAGATAAAATCTTGCAAAATTTGAATATTCCGGGAGAGGCATCTAAAACTTTTAATGGTTATACGCTTATTAACGCAGATATAGCCGATAGAGTTCAGGAAATAAATATAAAAGCAAAAAGAGAAAAATTCGTACAAGGAAAATAAGTCGGTTTTAGTTCTAAAACCGACCGAAGACCGTCGACGGTTGACCGAAGACAAAAAAGAAAAAACTCAAGAAAATCTGTGTAAATCTGTCTGCCCTGTAGGGAGGAATGACCGTACCAGGGTGTTAATCCGTGGCTAATTATTTGGTGAGGTGGAGTTGGGAAAAACAAAATAATATATCCTTTTTTCTCTGTGCCTCTGTGGCTCCGTGTGAGAATTTTTTTTACTCGAGTTTAAATTCAACCCAAAAAGCATACCAAACTGCAACCGGTTTATCTCTCTGCTGTGCAGGTGAAAACTTTATTTTCCAGGCGTTTTCAACCGCAATCTTATCCAAAGTAGGATGAAGAGACCCCGTAAGCACTACATTTCTAACATTTCCTTCCTTGTCTATAAAGAGTTGCAGATAAACTTTACCACTAACACCAACCGTCCTCATAGATTTCGGATATTCGAATTTTACCTTATCGAGATTCAGCGGCTTAGGTTTGACGTCATGTGGAATAAAAATAGGTGTTCCGAATTTAACATCGGCATCTTTATCGTTATTAAATAGAACGTCTTTTGTAACACGATCCCTATCTTCAACTTCTTCCTCTTCCTCATATTCTTCTTCGCTAATTATTTCTTCCACATCACCCTTAGGTATCTCAGTTATGTTTTCGAATTCCTCAGGTTCATACGGATAAAAACGAACTGTGTCCTCTTCAGGTTCTTCTGTTTCTACTTTTATTTCCACTTTTGGACTATATATAAATCCAAGGATAAGAACAATCAAAACTATGAGTAAACAAATCCTGATACGCAGCCTGAACACATCTTTGAAACTATATTTTTCCCTGTCCATACACACCTCCTCTAAAAACTTTTATATATTAACATTATAAGCCAAATCGAGCTTCATGTCAACATAAAAATTTCTCCTGTATATTTAGATACAGATCAAAAAAATAGTTCCCATCAAAATATAAATTAAATATCAAAAATTAAAAAGCAAAATGACAAATAAAAATGCAAAATTATTTTAAACTAAAAAAAGAAAATAGAATAACTAATAAAAGTATTTGTGCTATTTGTGGAATTTGTTGTTAATATTATTGTTAGGGTGTTAGGAAGTTGGGTGGTTAAAACAGAAAATAAAAAATTGGGTATGGTGGGGTTTAGTGTTTTTAGTATGTTTCGTGGTTAAAATAAATAAGTTTTTCTTTGTGTCTTTGTGTGAGATTAATTTGGAGCTGTGGGGTGTTTTAAACAACAGAAATATATTTTTTTGTTTTTTTATCAGTGTTTATCCGTGTTAATCTGTGGCTAATTATTTGGGGTTTTGGGTTGAGAAAAAGCAAGTATAAATCTTGTGTTAATCTTGTGAAATCTGTGGTTAAGCAAGTTATTATTCCTTAATTCCCATCACATAAAAATAACCGTCGACAAAATATTCAATATTTTCAAAACCTGCCTTGTCAAACATTTCTATAAAAATATCCTTTTCCGGTAATCGATGATTTGCGACCTGATCTCCCACATCTCTATGCAACTGGTTTATTTCTTCGGGAGTCATGGAATGCCCTATTATTAACCTCCCTCCTTTTTTTAATACCCTGTAACATTCCGAAATGGTTTTTTCTTTATCCTTAAAATGAGGAAAAGAATTGAAAATTATAACCGCATCGAATTCATCCTTATCGAAAGGAATATTCTCCCCTTCTCCCCTTATCGCAAACTCATCGGGATAAGTTTCCTTCAAGCCTTTAATCATCGCAAAAGCCTTATCGATATAAACAACTTTTAAATTGGGAATACGTTTATTTAAATAATCTCGTAATACTCCATTGCCGCAAGCCAAATCCAAAATCAAATCGGAATTTTTATCGATTAACTCTTTAACAAATATTCCCGCGACTATCTTCGATTGGGCTGAAACTTCCCAATTCTCCGCCCATTTTTCGAAACAATCAACTTCCATTTCTGCCTCTTGAAACCATTGAAATTATAAAAATCAACGAAGAAATTATTATTATTGTGGCTCCTGCGGGAACCGCAAATACATAAGAAAAGAAAAGCCCCGCAAGGCACGCGACAATACCGAAAAGAATCGAAAGCATATACATCTTAGAAAGGCTATGAGTTAAAATTCTCGCGGCTGAAGGAGGATTTATCAAAAGACTAAAAATCAATATTCCTCCGATTGTATTTAAATTAAGGCAAATTACAAAACCGGACAGGAAAAGCAGACTAAAAAAAATAAATTTCTCGGGTATTCCGCACGAAGCCGCGACTTCTCTGTTATAAAATACCGCTTTTATCTCTTTTCCGAAAAAAAGCAGGAAAAGAATCACAAAAAAAGTTATTCCGGCATTCAAATATATATTTATTCTTGAAAGAGTAAGAATACTTCCCCATATAAGATTAAAAGCTTCTGTTTTCGGTCCCTTTATTAAACCGAGTCCAAGAAAAGCGACTCCCAAAACAAGAGAAAAAATAATACCTATAATTACGTTTGCCTCGAGACCGGATTTTTCCGCGATGGGGCCAATTAAAATCGAAGCTAAAAGAGAAAATACAATCGCCATCATAATAGGATTTACTCCAAAAAGAAGTCCTATGACAGATCCGGCAAAAGCTGCATGAGATATCGCAACTCCGACAAAAGGAATCCGAAGAAGAACCACCCATACACCCACAATACCGAGACCCACTCCCGCGAGAATAGAACCCATTAAAGCGTTTTGAAAATAATTAAAACTTAAAATTTCCCACATATTTCTTCAAATTTTCCTCATCGACATCATAAAGCAGAGATAAATCCTTTGAATTAAAATCATCCGGAGAAAAATCACTGAATACTTTTCCATTCTTAAGAGCTACAACTCTATTGATCCCTTGTGGTAAATACCTTAGAAGATGGGTTACGAAAACAACCGTCAATTTATGTCTTTTGTAAATACGAGTAATTAAACTATTAATTTCCATCTGCGAAGCAGGATCTAAATTCATTAAAATCTCATCCAGAAGAAGAATCTCGACATCTCTTGCCAGTTCTCGCGCGATCGATACCTTTCTCTGCTCCCCTCCTGAAAGAAAACCGGCGGGTCTATTCTCTAAATCGCTGATTCCAACTTCATCCATAGCATTGCGAGTAGACTCAAAATCTTTTTTATCAAGATTTCTAAAAAGTCCTTTTACACCTATCCTACCCACAGAAACAACATCCTTAACTGAAAGCGGCACATTCCTGGTTATAAACTCATTTTGAAAAATAAAACCAATTCTTCTTCTTACCGCCAACCCATCTCTAACCGGGTCGAGATCGAACACTCCGATTTTCCCCGTATCAGGAATAAGAAGTCCGTTTATTATTTTAAGCAGGCTCGTTTTTCCCGCTCCGTTTGGACCTATTATAGCAACGAAATCTTGTTTTTTTATATCGAGAGAAACTTCAGATAAAACTTCCTTTCCGCTAAAAGATAAACTAACTTTTTGTATCTTTATCACTTAAAGTTTCCAGTAAAAGATCTATATTATTTAAAAGAGTTATTCTATATCCCTGTTCTTCCGGAAAATTTGAAAAAATTATATAATCACTTTTTAATTCATCCGCTATCGTGTTACCAACTTTTTTCCCGCTTTGAAGATTATCTACAACCAGCTGCACGTTTTCCTCCTTTCCGACTTTTACTACCTCCGATATTTCTTTCAGAGAAATATCATCTCCCGGAGAAAAAACGGAAACAACTTCTGCGCCAAGGAAAAGAAGGAAGTCCTTCTGATGCTTATTACATATAACTTTAATTCCTTTAATCGATTCTTTTTTCTGTGCGACTATAAGGATAAGGGAATCTAAACTCATTTTAAATTTTCTGTATTTTTTATCGATTTCACGTATACTGACGCTATCAGAACTGTATTCTTTTTTTAAAACATTACAAATCTCTAAAGCGCCTTTTAGATATACATCGGGAATCATCCAACTACCATCGGTCTTCAAATCCACTATATCGATATCGAGTTTCAACTCTTCCACTTTTGTAAACCATGATTCGTAACCGTGGTATATAATTAAATCGGATAAGAAAATCAAATTGGCTTCAGCCGGAGAAAGGTCAAAATGCCCGGGGCACATACCGCCGGGCACAATGTTAACCAATTTAGCATCTTCGGGAGCAATAGCCTCCACAACAGAAGAAATATCGGTTGTCGACGTAACTATCCCAAAACTTAAAACGAGATAAAGGAAAATCATTTTCTAAGAGTTACCCCGAACTTGAAGGTCCTACCCGGCATATAGTAAAGTCCATTAGCGTTAGGCACTTCCACATATCGAGTATAATCTTCATCGAGTATATTATCCACACCCAAAGACAAAGAAATATAATCCTTAGGTCTTACATTCAAACGAAAATCAAAAACATAGTAGGAAGGAATTTCCTCCGAGTGATTATCAGCCGCGTAATAATCGGTTAAATATCTTCCGCTCAAACGTCCTTCCAAAATATCCTTTTCTAAAGTAAGACTGCCGCTGAATTTTTGCCCGGGAACGCCCTGTGTTCTCTCTTCTCTATCTATATACGAATAGAATACCCTTAATTTTACCCAATCCAGAGGATACACGCCAAGAGAGGTTTCCATACCTTTTTCAACCAATGTGTCGACATTTTCAAATTGGCCGCTCGCGGGAGAGAATCTGATGAAATTATTTGTATTCATACGATAAACAGCGATATCCAGGTCCGCGATATCTGATAATTTCTGCCTTAAACCGATCTCATAACTCATAAGCTCTTCAGAGTTTAAAGAAGGATTTGAAACAGGGAAAAGATATAAATCATTAAAAGAAGGAAGTCTAAAACCTTTACCTATTCTACCCCGTATTCTTGTATTATTATATTTAAGTACAATTCCTCCGTCGTACGAAAAAACCCCCTCCGAATCCTTTACGTAAGTATATCTCATCCCTCCGGAAAGATTTACAAACGTAGTCTTTTGTTCCATATGAACAAACCCTTCATAAACTTTTCTATCCCATTCTCCGTTAGAAATCCAGTTACCGTACTGCTTATAAAATTCAACGCCACCTTGAGTTTTATTCCCTTTCAAAAGTGATAATATAACAGAAGAATTGAACCCATCCGTTTTATCCCTGGACTCCCATCCATCAGAAAATTGATGGTAACCATAAGTCCTGTAGATTTTCGTTTGAAAATCTATTTTATCCATTTCCCCGTGCACGGAAATATCAAAAGCTCCTCTTTCATAGTTTTGATAGCCCAGAGGAGTAGAAGTATCCCCTACAGCAGCCGGATCCTCTTTATAAGTATCCACGTATTTAGCATAATTATCTACCTTCCAATTTTCATTAATATTGTATATCAGATTACCCTGATAAGCTTCAGTATTAGAAGCTGAGTTTTGCTGGTAACCATCGGACGAATTCTTTTGGACTGTACCCAGAAAATCCAACTTTGAAAAAGATTCTTCAAATGAACCCGTTATATTTCTGGTATCAAAACTTCCGTAATCGTATGTTAAATCTATCTTACTCTCGCCGGAAGGCTGTTTAGTTAAAATGTTGACAACTCCACCCATGGCTCCTGAACCATATAAAGAAGAAAGAGGACCTTTAACGACCTCTATTCTTTTTACATTATGGAGAGGAAAAGTATGGGTTACCGCGCACCCATATATAGCCATCTTTTCAGGTCTTCCATCCACAAGAAAACCCAGTTTCCTCCCATTATTACCGATACCTCTGATTACTACATCAGCTCTTCCGAAATTTCCCGTCTTCATAACTTCTACACCGGAAACTCCTGAAAGTAAATCGGGAGCTATATAAGAATTTACAAATTTTATATCTGTTTCGGTAATTACGGAAACAGACGATGAAATATCGGAAACTTCATCTTCATACCTGCTCGCAGTAACTACAATACCTTCGGAAAAATACATCTTAGCACCTACAGTATCCATAACAGATTCCGAAGAATCCGTAAGCGATAAAATAAAAATCAAAAATAAAACCATCAACACCCCCTTCATTTAGTGTTACTTTTAGATAAAAGGTAACACTTAACCCATTTTTGTCAAGAGGGTTTTTAACCACAAGATTACACAAATTATCACAAGATCATTATCCCGGATCCAAACTTTATTCTACTGTTTTAACTCGAAACTGCTTATCTTCTAATCTCTATTTACTTCGACTTCTGTATAATAAATTTCCGATTCACCTATTTCGGTTTCTTTTCCCTCAATCGTAAAGGAATCATCGAGTCTTATATCTTCGGAAGAACTGCCAATCATAATTTTAACTTCTCCAGGTTCCACAATCTTTTTCATTTCCACGTTATAAAACCCAAGTAGATTTACAGGCATCTTTATATTAATTTTTGCTTCTTCCCCACTTCTGAGATATATTCTCTTAAATCCGGTCAATTTCTTTACCGGAGGAGCAACACTGGCAACAACATCCTTAATATACAACTGAACAACTTCACTTCCAGCCATTTTTCCGGTATTCTTAATAGAAAAACTTATCTCTAAAGAATCGTTTGCTTTTACTTTTTTGTTTTCTATTTTTAATCTTGAATATTTGAACTCAGTATAACTTAAGCCATGCCCAAACGGATATAAAGGAGTAATAGACAAATCAAAATACCGGGAAGTATACAGATTTTCTATGGAAGCCGGTCTACCGGTATTTTTATGATAATAAAAACAAGGAATCTGACCCACACTACGGGGTACGGTCACAGCCAGTTTGCCTCCGGGATTATATACCCCAAACAATACATCGGCAATAGCATTTCCCGATTGAATTCCCAAAAACCAGGCTTCCAGAACAGCAGAAACATTTCCATCAAGCCATGGGATTGCAAGGGGTCTTCCATTCATAAGCACAACCACTACTTTCGTACCCGTACCCACGATACTCTTCGCAAGTTTCTTCTGAACACCGGGAAGATAGATTTCTGAGCGGCTTCTCGCCTCTCCGCTCATATCAGCCGATTCTCCTAAAACAAGTACAACCACATCTGCCTCGGCAGCGACAGAAACAGCTTCTTCGAATCCGCTTTTATTATTGCTATCGACCTCACACCCCTTGGAATAAAGAACCTTTGTCCCCTCAGGTACCGTATTCTTTATTCCTTCCAGTACTGTTACAACATCCTTTTCTTCACCAAAAGCTTTCCAGGAACCAAGAGGCGAACGCGCATCGTTTGCTAAAGGTCCGATGACAGCAATTTTTTCCAAATCTTTCTTTAACGGAAGAACATCGTTTTCATTTTTCAATAAAACAATTGATTTACAAGCCATTTCTCTGGCTATCTTTATATGTTCTTCCTTTAAAATCTCCGCTTTCTCAACTTCAACTTTACAATATTTATACGGATCATCAAAGAGGCCAAGTTTATATTTAGCCTCAAGTATTCTTCTGACTGCCCTATCCACTAATTCTTCCGATATCTCACCTTTTTTGACATATTTCAAAATATCTTCACCGAATATCCCACTCGTCATATCCATATCCACCCCGGCAGATAACGCTTTCTTACCCGCGTCCACCTTATCTTTTGCTATCCCATGATTTATAAGTTCTCCAATTGAATTCCAATCACTCACAACAAAACCATCAAAACCCCATTTTTCTCTAAGTACATTAGTTAGAAGCACTTTATTTGCAGTCATAGGTTCACCATTAATATCATTAAAACCACTCATAACCGATCCTGCCTCAGCCTTTACCGCAGCAAGAAAAGGTTGTAAATAAACCTCATTAAGTGTGCGAAGTGAAACTTCCGCACTATTGTAATCTCTTCCACCCTGAGCTGCTCCATAAGCGACATAATGTTTAGGACATGCAATAATGGTATTTGCAAAACTTAAATCATCACCCTGATAGCCTTCAACCTGAGCCTTTGCCATAACTGCACCCAGATAAGGATCCTCTCCCGCCCCTTCCACTATTCGCCCCCATCTTGGGTCAAGCGCAATGTCAACCATGGGAGCAAAAGTCCAGTGTATTCCCGAAGCGCTTGCCTCTAGAGCGGCAATCCTTGCCGCTTCCTGTACTGCCTCCGGTTCAAAACTGCACGCAGATGCAAGAGGAACCGGAAAAATAGTTTTAAACCCGTGAACAACATCAAGACCAAAAATTAAAGGTATTCCGAGACGTGATTCCTCCACAGCTACCTTCTGGAGTTTCCCAAGAAAATCCGCACCCAAAACGTGCAAGAAAGAACCAACCTTACCCTTTCTTACCATCTCCCTTTTCTCCTCATCTATTTTGGTGTTGAAGCCCCTACTGCCACCACCCGCATATTGAGCTAACTGCCCCAATTTTTCTTCCAGCGTCATTTTTGCTATTAAAGAATCTATAAACTCATCCATAGGG
>Ga0315539_1000876_pt1 | contig 22555 bp, 19 predicted proteins | sample SalMarSW160150MG_FD_203097 | JGI IMG/M metagenome (GOLD analysis project Ga0315539, IMG submission 203097) | Salt marsh sediment microbial communities from the Plum Island Ecosystem LTER, Massachusetts, United States - Salt Marsh Sediment SW1601-150 ... | reverse complement strand
AATCTATCTCCTCCAGATATCTGGTCTCATAATCCGGATTGGACAAACCTCCCCCGAAGGGATGAACAAAGCCATCATCATAGCTCCACCATGAAAACTCAACCCGGTAAGGTTTGCGCCACGAATGAAAATCCAAAGCCCGCCCACTCTTTTTGTCAGAAAGCAGAGCATACTCGCCAGACAACTTAATCGACTTCAATCTCCAGTCAAAATGCAGGCTTCTGCAGTCATCCTTAAAGGAGCCCTTGTTTTCGATGTTTTTAAGTTCCCCTTCCGAGAAACAGACACCTGCCTTGACCCGGCTCGTAACAAAACTCAGATCGAAAGCTGTGATCTGGTCTTCTATCTTTTCCTGCTTATTCTTCGAGTAGAAGGCCACAAAAGAGAGGAAGTCGATTTGGGATTCCGCGTAAATCCCGTTGTATCTGCCCAGCGTGGGATAGAGAAACGAGTCTTTTGATTTCAAATCAGTTGAACTGCTGTATCCAAAGCGGGGATGATAACCGACATTCAAGCCCAACCCGATTCTCTTGTCGAAATTGCCCACTGTCACCTCGGTTGAGTACCTGGGATGAAAAAACGTTAGGGACCTTTTTCTTATTCGCAAATCCTGATCCGTCTCCTTGTCCGCATCCATCCGCCAGACGAAATTGCCTTTGTCAGCAATCTCCAATCTCAGGTAGCTGTCCGTTTCCTCCGAGCCCTGAAGCTCCTCATAGAATCTCCAAACCAGCTTTCCCGAAAGGCCAAATCCTCGATCTTGGCTTTCACCCAAGAAGGAATCCGTTCTCTGGTTCAACAGAACGTCCTTTTCCTCTTTAGTCTCTATTTGAGAAACGTCCCCTGTGGAGACTCCCGGAACGAAGAAGAGTTTGTCGACCTCTTCAGAGGTGGGTCCGACTTTGCCTTGAATCAAATCCAGGAGCTCCAAATACTGATCCAAAGTCAAAGCACCTGATTCCAGGCCTTCCCGCAAGTCCTCCTCGGTTTCATATATGTCTGAAGAGATCTCTTGCGCGTGCAGAGAAAAAGTCAAAATGGAGGTGAGGAAAATCAGCGGAAAAGCAAAAGAAGCTATTTTCCAAAGCATCAAAGCCTCCCCTCAGTGCGTCCTAAACTAGGCCCTTGCGGGTCCGGCGAGAGTTTGCCTCAAGTCACTTCTGTTTTAGGAAGCGAGTCCCACTTTCGACACGATCGTAACCCCACCGGCGGCTCCCATTTTTGCCTATGATTTAGCCTGAAACTTCGCCCAACATTCTACTGAAAAGCTCCAGGACGCGCAAGAATTTTCTGATAAAAAGATAAAAGGAGGGATTTAAGAAGATTAATGTTGACTCTCTCGTCTCACCATATTCTGCTCAGGACAGGTCCGCATCAGCCAGTCTCCCTGCGTTCGACCGCCATCAGCGCGTCCCGTCGTCCCCACCCCATCAAGAAAGACCCAGGATAGTAACCGGCATTCACGGATCGAGAGGAGCAGTTGATTATCCGGACGACCAGTCAATAGGCCCCGCAGCAAAACGTTTCTTGAGATTGCCCAGCACCGACGACCAGGCTTTGTCAAAATATTCGTACAGCTTATTCCATTCTTCTCCCTTGCCCCAACCCAACTGCGACAACTTAACCTTCACCTGACCCGGCCCGATCTCGTCAAACTGCAAAACCACTATGGTGTGCTTCCCGCGCAGCTCTCCAAACTCCGGCGGTGCGTTCCATTCGAACGACAGCATTTCCATGGGAAGATAACTCAAGACCTTGCAGTCCTCCGAGCCGCGCGAACCGTAAGGTGCGTCAAGATCGAAGTAAATCTCATATGGGCCTCCTAAAAAGAGCTCGACCTTTGCTTCGCTGGAGAAAAAGGTCTTTACGCCGTCCGTGGTCGTCCAGGCTTTCCACACTTCGCCAAGTGTAGCAGGAACGACCATCTCCTTACGGAGAGTTTTGTTCGACGGATCCTTCACGTACCGATAAGCAGATTGATCCTCGGGTTCTTTCATTCTCCTCTGCTCCTACTTCAAAGCTTATAGTCACTAAGTGCTTGGCCTGTCAACTCTATATCATCAAAGGGCATAGAAAAACGTGACAGGATTTATGTTCGATTTCGGGCTCTAGGATATTCTTTTGGGAACTTCACCTATGTTGCTGACGACGTTCAGTGGGTTCCTGAACTAAGCGCTCATCCCTTGAAACTGAACTTTATGGCATTCTGCTTACACGCCTTCAGGCATTCGCCGCAGGAGGTGCAGTCGGGCGCGACTCGTGTTTTCTCGTCGATCAGTTTGGCGATGGTCGGACACGGGCTGGCCTCAACACACTCCTTACACTGGGTGCAGGCGGAATGATCGACCCGAACTCTTCCCGGGGCAACTCTCTCAAGAAGCCAGGTCAATGCCCCCACAGGACAGATAGCATAACAGAACGGGCGATATAAAACCAGGCTGGATATTATCAGGACGGCGAACATGACGAAAAAGAGCGTATTGATGTTCCAATGTAACAGCTCGAAGAAGTTTATCGGATCATACAGGTTATAGGCCGAAAAAGCAGTCCACATCCGGCTGGTGAAGTCAGCTTCTACATTTTTCGCCAGCAGGGCGATCTGCGCACGCGCCATAAAGAATGTAAGGACGAACATCAAGAGAAGAGCCATCCGGATCGAGTTGAAGGCGGTAAAGTTGAACTGCTTCCACCGGGGCCTGAAAGGAATCTTGTTAATCAGTTCCTGAAGTGCTCCCAGCGGACAGACCCATCCACAGAAAAGCTTTCTGCCGATCAGGCTCGGTATCAACATGGCCAGAAGTATCGCGGTGAAGATCGGGAAGAAGGTCCCTGCCGTCATTTTGAACATAAACAGCTTGGTCACGCCGCACATGGGGCTGGGGTGAAGCGGGAAAATGTAGTCAAGCCCAAATAATACAAAGGCAACAGCCATCATCGCGATTCGGGTCCAACGGTTCACCCACCGGCCGAGCAGAAGTGTCAACCCGACTGCGATCATGATTAAAAACGCTAAATACTTGGGAATCAGAAGAAAATCCAGCACTCCCGGCATCTTTCTCTCCGCTTGCTCTTTTGAGCCGGCGACCGTCTCCTCTTCTCCCTTCGCTTCAGATTCCCGCTCTCCGGACTCCTCCTGAACCTGTGCTTCGCCGGTGGTTTCGACTTGGGTGGTCTCAACCGTTGCCTGAGCCATCAACGGTTCAATCTGCGCCAGAGAAACAAAAACGATGAAAACCATAAAATAAAACAATGACCTTCTCATGCTGCTCCCTTCCGTCGAATGGATATAGAATCTGTCGCCATTCGGTCACCCCTGCTTCATGCGGGATATTTTCCCGAGATATAATCCTTGAGATAACGGTTCTCCACCTTGCACTCACCCCGCAGCAAATTTACCAGATCGCCTATGGAGATTATCCCGGCTAATTTCTGATTTGAGATTATGGGAACGTGTCTTATCCGATTCTGGGTCATGATGTTCTCCACGTAATCCAAATCATCGTCAACCGATGCCGCGATCAGGTTCTTTGTCATAACGTCTTTAATCTTTATATCCCGGAACGATTCGAGGCACTGATTGCACTGCTTCAAGATGTCTCTCTCTGTTATTATGCCTGCTATGCCACCTTGGACGTCCAGCACCAGCAGGGAACCGATGTTTTTCTCCACCAGAACCTTTACCGCATCGCATATGGTCTTTTCTGCTGCGATCGTAGCCACTCCAGCCCCCTTGTCCTTCAAAATATCTTTTACCTTCATAATTCTTCCCTCCTGTACTCTTGTGAATGACGGAATTCCGACTCGGCTTGTGTTCCCGCGTTATCCACAGTCTATTTACGGCTCTTCCCCCAAAATGTTGAAACTCTCAGCTCAACTCCGTCACATCCTCCCGAAAGCGGATACCTTTTTTGTTCAAACCCTCCATAACGAATCGGTAGCACTCACGATCCTGACCGATAAACTCTGGCGGACAGATCCCTGTGCGGCTGAATTTCCTCTCGGCTAACAGACGGGCAACCGTTGAGCAGGTGTATCCGGTGGTGCGGGCCATGGAGGTGGTCTTTGTCTTCCTCTCGTAGTAATCCAGGAGATCGAACGAAAACCGTTTTCGCTTGCCGTCTTTTTTCCCCTCTACCACCGCCCGCATCACCGTGAAATCCTCTTCTCCCTCGTCCAGTTGCCACATAGGGAACAAAAGCTTGGAGGTCACGTCCAGCGGTCGCACGGTAGCGCCTCCTGGCAGTAACAGGGGTTCCTTTTGAAAAAAACCTGTTTCCCGCAACACCCTCATCCTCTCCGCATGCCCGGGGAATCTCAGGGTTTTTTCCTTCATGAAAGGAATCTTCATGGTTCTAATGAGCGTCCTCAGACCATCGGTATTGAACGCCTCCAGAGTTCCCACGTCCGGAAAATCCAGAGTCTCGACGTCCGATAGGGCAGGCCTGACAATCACTTCTCCGTTCTCCACCAATCGTGCCGGACGGTTGTATTCTTCGATCACGTCCGACGGCGAGAAGGGAGCCTTGTATTCGTAAGGCCAGACAGGGATCCGGGGCAACCCGCCCACGTAACATTCAAACCTTTCCGTCTCGTCCAGAATGCCCGTCAGGTGTCCCAAGATAAGGTTGCTGCAGCCGGGAGCAACCCCGCAATCGACTACCGCAGTGACCCCTTTCTCCCTTGCCAGTTCATCCAGCTCAAAAGCGTCTTCCGGAAAGAACGAGATGTCCACTACGTTCTTGCCCGACTCTATCACCGTTTTCAAAGCAGAAAAGCCCATATGTCCGGGAAGCGCGCCGATCACCAGATCATAGTCTTCAACCAACTTCGATACCGTGGATAAGTCACCAAAATCTGCCTTTATAATCTTTATCCTGGAGTCGGCCTTCAATCCCTTAAGAACCTTCTGGTCAATGTCTGCGGCAGCGACCTGCACATCTTTGTCCGATGCCAAATCCCTGGCTATAGCTCCCCCCACCAATCCTGCTCCCAGCACGACTATTCTCATTTTGACTCCTCTACACGGCCAGCTTGACGATTTCGACTGGTGCGAAAGATCATCTGGATTTAACCATGATCAGACTACACACCTCGTCAGCCAATTCCTCTATGGCCTTACCCGTGGTGTCTATCACCGCCCACTTTGGATTTTCTCGAAAGATTCGATGACTGTATTTCAGTTCCTCGATCACGTGCTTGGCATCGCCGTAATTTATGTCTGCATGGGCCAACTGGGCCAGCCGGGTCTTACGCAAACTGATCAGAAGATCCGGCTTGACGGTCAATCCCACAATCTTCTTTTGGCTGATTCTAAAAAACTCACCGGGAGGATCCAGTCCCAGAATGATCGGCACGTTGGCCACCAGCAAGCCCTTGTTGTAAGCGAGATACATGCTCAGGGGCGTCTTTGAAGTTCTGGAAACACCGGTTATCACCACGTCAGCTTTGGGCAAATCCTCGACTCTCTGGCCATCGTCATGCTTGACCGCGAATCCGACCGCATCAATCCTTTTAAAATAATGATGATCCAGTTTATCCAGCAGGCCGGGCTTGGCCTCGGGAGCTGAGGCCAGAAAGTTACTCAAGGAGGTCAAAAGAGGCCCCAAAAGATCGACCGTGGGCACATTGTACTCATTGCTTCTGGTGGCGATCTCCTTGCGCAATCTTGTGGAAACCAGAGTGTAGGCGACGAATCCCTTTTGCTTAGAAGCTCTCTGAATGATATCCTCTATTTGCTTTTTCGTTCGAACGTCGGGAATCCGCTCCACCACCACGTTCTCATCTCCGAATTGAACCAAACTTGCCTGCAGCACCCTTTCGGCGGTGGAGCCGGAACCATCGGAAATGACCCATATGTACTTGGTTTTCACATGAGAGGAGCTCATTTACGTTCCCCCGAAAGAATCTGTGAGATATTGAATCAACAACGTTTCAGACTCAAGCCATTTCATCTCGGCTTCTCGCGTGTCGGAATAAAAGGCCCACCGAATTGTACATAACATAGCATTCCACTGCAAAGGGCAAAAAGCCCAGATAGCCCACAACCGGCATCTCAAATATCTTAATGTGTCCCAAGATGGGCACGGTATAAATCCATCTGCTGTAAGCCCAATAGTTCCAGAATTCCCACAAAAAGCTGCAGGTTAATCCCGAAAGGAGCAACGAAAACAGAGTATTCAGCTTCCCCCTCTCCAAATCTCGAAAAAGAGATTTTGTCCGACAGAAATAGTTGATTGGGTCAAGAAGAAGTATAAAACCGAGCCAGACTGGTGCAGCCAGATACCTGGAAGGGAATGCTATGGGAATGATTAAGAAGATAGCCCCGAGGGTGATGGATGCCTTCAATATCCTCGGAGAGATGCTTCTTTCACGGATTTTTACTTTGTCGAAGATGTGCGATGCTCGGAAAAGTTCGGCGGTCCCTAATATGGCGGGCCAGATGGTGGCAAACGACCAGGTATAGCCGATCAGCCTTATCCATATCTTCTCCGGGAGATTAATATAGTGCCAGTTGTCCAGAAAGATGTTGTAAAACTCGAAAACCAGCCACAATGCCACTGATATGGGAAGCATGACAAAGAACTCTTTTCTCCGATTGTAGATAAGCGATTTCCCCTGGAGCTTCAATATAAGATTATCCACAAGAAGAATGTAGCCCGTCCATACCAGAGGGGTGAAGAAGACCATGACCGGCTTCACCTTGAGGAAAAGCAAAAGCTCCGCAACGATTATTATAAGAAGCCCGGTCAATCCGTAAAGCTTGAAAGAATCTTCGCTTTTCTGAGGAATAGTCTTCTCAATTGAAAGAGAATCTATTTTGGCAATCGTATTCTTTTCTTGAAAGTTATTCACTTTCTTGATCCCACTCTCCACTTCAGGTGATGAAACCCTAACAGTAGGTCGGCCTGTCGCAAGACTGCCCGACACTTATGAGTGCGGAACGCATGGGTGCTGGGTCCACCACCCCAAGTATAATTTTTCGAGCGGTCGTTGTCAACTCAAACTTCTTAAGAGAGTAAAGGCGCCACAACCAGACAAAACCATCAAAAGAAGTCGGGGAAAAGTCGAAAAACGCTTGACAAACAAGCGCTACTCTCTTATATTAACGATAGAAAGACTCATCACAAGAGGCTAGGGTGAAAAAAATCTTTGGCATAGCTGTACTGGTATCGGTTTTTTGGGCAGTCAACCTGGCAATCGCGGAAGATGCTGTCCGACAAACAATTACCGTCCGGGTCGAGGCGATCAACGAGGTTTCCGTCAATGGAGAGCTGAATACTCTGGTAATAAGCTCTCAAAAGGGAAGTGCTGCGAATAACGCTACCTGGGCTGCTACAACTAATGAAACTAACAAAAGGTTAGTTGGAAGCATCGATGCCGATATGCCGCCTGGTGTTACGTTATCCATGGAACTGGAGGCTCCCGACAAAGCTTTCAGTAACGGCCCTGTTGTCTTATCAACTACTCCTCAGGATTTGGTAACGGGAATTAGTAAGGTGGCGGAAGCTAATTTAAAAGCAGTCTACACCTTATCTACTGAGAGCGAGTCTCGTGTAGAGCAGTGGCAAAGGGTTTTAACGCTTACTTTGACCGACGGTTTTTAAGAATGTTTGTTTCTTGAACAAGACCGTAGACTATGCTGTCGGATGACAGCCAGACATTCCGCTATTCCTGCGAGTTACTTTCTGGTTCTTGACGAATCACCGAAATATCTTCGAGTTTGCTGAGTAAATCCAGCAACAACTTGTCCAGTCCCAATTTAAACACCACATTCCATCTATTGGAAGCCACCAAAAGATACTTGTAACTGAGATGAAGAACAACGTCAACACTTGAGTAATTGGGGCCAACAATGAACGCGTCTGTGGGTTCTTGCGGCCGCAAATACTCAAATTGGCATGCTACGTTGGAGTGGGTCAAAAATGACAGGTACCAATAGTAAAAATCGAAGTCATAACCGGCGCCAGTGGTATGAGCTCTGCAGCCAATACTTTTCGGTGCCCAAAATCGCTCCTCAGGATAGTTATTCTTCACTTGGTTGTAGCGTGCTTCTATCTCGTCACGGCTTTTCATCCATTGTTTCTGTGCATCTGTCAATTGATGAAATACGCCATGTTTCTCATATTTGTCGTAGAGCTTCTTTCTTGCGACGTGAAAGTATTCCAAAAACAACTTGGATCTTTCGTCTGAGTCTTCTTTGGCAATCCATTCCATGTTGATGGCTTGCTCCATGAGCGATCTAAGCAAAATACCGGCTTCCGAAGCGAAACCCTTTTCACACAGAATCAGGATTGTCCAGTACAACTTGTAAGATCTATAAAACAGAAAAGTAATGGCCCATTCGAAGTCGGATTTTGGTCCTATCGCATTCATCTTTTCGTCAATAACATCACTCAACTGACGAAAAAAAGAAACATTCAGATCAAAGAATTTCTTGAAATGAAGATACAGGCGGTCTTCGAAAACTTTTGAATCTTTCTCAAATTCTTCGTTATGCATTTTCAGCATTAAGACAGTTCCTTTCTCAACCACAAGTGTCGGATAGTTCGTTAAGGGTTGCACTCCGATGTACCACCCCTCCCCGTATTTCCCCCTCTCCACAAAGTGCACAGGGGGATCAAAGGGAGAGAGGTTTAAAACAATCCTAACTGTTTCGTCTCCTCTTTTTCCTTTTCCCCGAAAATCTGGATCTTCCCGTAGACACCATCATGGCCGGGCGTGATGTGCAGGTCTTCTTCCCGCACTCTTTTTATACCTTCCAGTATCTTAGGTGGAGTTGATTTTTCCAGTTCTTCTAACGACAGATCAAGCAACATACGGAATTCCGATCCATATGTTGAAACCAGCCTCAGGTATTCGTTCTGCACCCCCTTGGTATCCACGCCCTGGCCTAATGCTTCGGCTATTATCTCCACCAAGGGAATCAGATGTTTGCAGGGAATGGCATTCTCCGGCACAAAACCTTCCGGACGATCGGCCAGGGTCTCCACCCGGTGCAAAACTCCTATGGTAAGTTTTCTGCCGCATACCGGACAGATGTTTTTATTCTTCCTAGATTCGGCTGGAGAGAGCAGTACATCGCAGTTTCTGTGCCCGTCGAAGTGGTATTTTCCCTCCTCCGGGAAAAATTCGATGGTGAAAAGGAACTTTTCTTTGTCTTTGGTCTTAATGGCCTTTATTATCTCTTTGTAATCCATCTCGCAGTCGAAAACGTTTGCCTCCCTCCCGATCCGGTTGGGCGAATGGGCATCGGAGTTGGAGATCAGGCAGATATTATCCAAGGCCGACCAGCGCCAGTTCATCTGCGGATCAGAGGAGAGCCCGGTCTCGATACAAGAAATGTGTTTGGATTGCTCCTCAAAACACTCCTCGATTGAGTCGAAGCCGGAATTCGCCCCAAACACCGAAAACCAGGGCGTCCAGGCGTGTGCCGGAACCACGAAACACTGATCCGAGACGTCTGTTATTATCTCCACCAATTCCTTAGCAGAGAATCCGAAGATGGGTCTTCCGTCAGAGCCCAGTTTTCCCAACTCCGAAAGCTCACTGTTTATCTTTTCCACCACCCTGAAATCAGGGGCAAAGATCATGGTATGAATCCTTCTTGAACCACCACCCTGCTGATACATGTTGCTCACCTCAGTAGTGAGCATAAAACGGACGTCGCCCTGCGAAGCATTTTGCCGATATTCTTCCTTCAGCGTAAACAGGCCGTTCCCAACAGGCTCCAGTTTTTGCTTCAATCCGGCGAAATAGAATGGATGGGTAAAGTCGCCCGTACCCAACAGGTTAACGCCTTTCAGGCTGGCCCATTTTGCCATGCTCTCCACGTCCATCTCTTTGGAGGTGGCCCGGCTGTATTTGGAATGCACGTGAAAATCCGCGATGAATCTCATCTTATCTCCGCAAAAAGTGGGCTTCACTCCATAATTCTGCTGAAATCAGTATACCCTTCTGAAGGGACTTTGTCAACTCAAAGTTCAGTCTTGTACCAATTCACAAGACCCGCTTGACAGCTTGACCAAAAGTATGGGAAAAAAATGCTTGACTTCCACCCGGGATTCTCATAGCTTTCACTTGGCGGTTCCATAAAAAGAGGAAACTGAGAGGATGACGTGATCAATAAGGGGTTAAGGCACTAAAGGAGGTGGTAAGAACAGTCAATCCTTCGACAGGTTCAACACGCCCCGTCCTTCGATGAAACTAAGGACGGACTGCCAGCGCAGTCGGACTTGTTCGAGGGAGACCAAGCATAGGGGGAGTAAAGGATTGACCCTGAGGACTCACCTGCAGTTCAACCGGAGTCCGAGATCTGAGGGTCAACTGAATTCCGTGAAACTAAGCCTAGAAGAGGTACTCTTGTGTTTAATAATGTTGTCATGGAAGAGGTAAAGATTGCCACGTTGCTTCTACCTCCAAAGGAAACATTGTTGGACAGAGAGAAACGAAGAAAAAACGGGAGGTTGGAATGCAGGGCAGCAAACTTTACGTAGGAAACATTGGCTATTCCATAACTAGCCAAGACTTAGAAGAATTGTTTTCCGAGTACGGTGAGGTTAAGCAGATCAATGTAATTGAAGGTAAAGGATTTGGATTTGTTGAAATGTCTAGCTCATCGGAGGCTGAGAAGGCAAAGGAAGGATTGGACGGTTCCGATTTCAAAGGACTCACCTTGAAAGTGGATGAAGCTCGACCACCGAGAAAGAGGGAACGTGGCGGTGGACCACCGAGAAGAGGGCCTAGAAGGGATTTTCGGAGATATTAAAAGAGTTGAGAGCTGATCCAGGGTTGATGATAAGTCTGGTGAGGCAACCTAACACGTATTTCAAATAACAGAACAGAAAGAAGACTGGCCAATTGGTCAGACCTCTTTTGTCCGCAGGGCCTTATCCGAAATGACGGCAACCAAGCGATATCAGAAAAGCGGGTGATGAGTGATTTAATCGCCGATTCTGCCGAAGCCCCGCGGGCCGCTTCTGCCAGTCCAGATTGAGAGGGGCAAGCACGCGACTGCAGTTAGGATTAGACAGGATTCTGTCAATCTCGCAAAGAAAAGACTAGCAGAATGTGTAAGCTCTGCACCAAGCATGCGGAGGGAAAGAAGTGAGACCTCTGCACCGGGTGCAAGTCTTGTATGAGCCGAAGTCAGTTTGGTGCCGAGTTCTACTGGTCCGCACTTTCCAAAGTTTACATCAATCCCGCTAAGTGTTACGGATGCGGCGTGTGTAGGGCAACATGTCCAAACGGAGCCATTACTCTTGTTCCGAGGCAAAAAGATCCTAAGGCGGCAAACGTTTGGCTGAAGAATATATCGGGATGAAGATTTCGACCAAAGGCTGAGTCGTGGCGCAGTACGGGGGGATGGTGCTTGAGATTTTGTCGCTCTTTTCTTTTTTTTCAATTCCGACTGTACGGTAACAGTCTAATCGGATAGAATATCACAGGGGTGGTCGATCGATACAAATTCCACCTCGACCTGAAGCCAGTGGTGGGGCAGCAGTTACGGAACCGTCAAGCGGATGGTCGAACAATTGAAGTCACGGTAACCGATCCCCCCAGATCGAGCGTGACGCCGGCCGCTGATCCCGGCCTTCGTCGGGCGAAAGACCGGGCATTTTACGCTCAGCTGGCAGAGATGGTTTGATCGTTTCCTTAATGCAGCCATGCTGTTAGGCTTTCTTGGGGATTTAGCACTTCGGAAGGGCAGGAGTGCCGGACCTCATGTTAACCCCTGAGGGCAATGAGAACGAAAACTCCACTGGAAGTCATGAGGAGTCCTTAGATCATGGAACGAACCCGTACCCATTTTTCAAAAGTCGCAGATGAGTATAAGGACATAAGAACTACAGACTTAGAGCCAATTCTATTTATCAAAAAGACCCTGCAAGATCATACTAAAATTGACGCAGCCGATGTAGGCTGTGGTGCAGGCAGATATGACATAGAGTTATTTCATTATTTAGGAAAGGTGCTTCGTCTCACTTGCATTGATGAAAATGAGAAGATGCTGGACGAGCTTATCAAGAATCTAGAGGAATGCGAAATCAAGAAATTCAAAGCAATAAGGGCGCCAGCAAGGGCTTTGCCCTTGGTCGCCAATTCTCTGGATGCCATTCTCACTTTCAACGCCATACATCATTTCAGGTTTTTAGATTTTCTAAAAGAATCAGCTCGAGTCCTGAGAGCTAATGGATACCTTTTTGTTTACACTCGTTTACGAGGCCAAAACAAAACAAATATCTGGGGAAGATTCTTTCCGGAATTTCATGAAAAGGAAAATCGCCTCTATGAACCGAACGAACTGAAAGAGATGTTAGAACAGGTGCCCACCCTGAAGTTAGAATCCACTGAATATTTCAAATATAAACGAAGGACCAAATTAGAGTGGCTCATAACACAAGCCACACATCGTCATTATTCTACATTCGAGCTGTATGATAAAGAAGAGTTTCAAGAAGCTCTAAAGAAATTTCAGGGAGATATCATGCACCATTTCAAGGACCCAGACAATATCGTTTGGGACGATGAAAACGTGATGCTTGTCATTAGAAAAAGCGGCGGATGAGTTTCTTCCTGGCTCACCTCACGGGATAGTCCGTCCCACACATTATGCTTGATTCCCGTCAGCTTTATCTCAAAATTCCTCCCTTTGTTCGCCGAGATGATTCCTAACCGGCATTGCCCCGCACTCCGAGAGCCTCGAATCCGTCTTCCTGTCGAGAATTTTTGGATTGATTTCCCTTGGAAATCCTGTTATACTGATATAAGGAAGCGGAAATCTGGCTGTATGCTGCCAAATGCAAGTGGATTTCCGTTTCGGATCGTAGTTCTTTGAAAACGGAAATTTATTGACTTTGACTCTCGTGCGAAAGTGGCGGAACCCGGCAGACGCGCTGGACTTAGGATCCAGTGGAATTTTCCGTGAGGGTTCGAATCCCTCCTTTCGCACCAAAAACGAGTACCCTATCGGCTCTGGATCAAACAGGAAGCCTTTTCCCCGGCAGGTTAATGAACCGCGCGGGTGTTGAGGAAACCTCAGAAAGGATTGCATTTTGAGCGAGCAAAACCAGAATGAAAAAGATCTGAAGGTAAATGTGACTGAAAGTAAAGCCTGGAGAAGGATATTGGACATCGAAGTATCCAAAGAAAAGGTAGATGACGAGTTTGATGCAGCGTACGAAAAATACCGGGCTCATTCAAAAATCCCCGGCTTTCGTAAGGGAAAAGCCCCCATGGATTTGGTCAAGCTTCGCTTCAAAGATGCGGTGGAAAAGGAGGTCATGGAGTCGCTGGTTCCCAAAGCTTATGAGGATGCGCTGAAGGAAACCAGCCTGTCCCCAATCAGTCTCCCGGTGGTTAAGGATTTGCAGATGCAGAAGGGGACGCCATTGAGGTTCAAAGCAGAGGTCGACGTAAGGCCGGAGATAGAGGTGAAGGACTACCAGGCGGTCAAGTTAGTCAGGAGAACAAAGCAGATAACCGAAGAGGATGTCGACAGAACTCTGAACTATGTGAGGGAGGATTTTGCCGAACTGCATCCGGTGGAAAGGGAGGCAAAATACTACGATCATTTAACCGTAGACATGACCAAACATGAGGAAGAAAAAAAGGATAAGCTCGAAAATCAACAGTTGATCCTCGATCCCCACAACATGATCAAAGAATTTCAGGAGAGTTTGATAAAGGTAAAGACGGGAGACGAAAAAGAAATAGACGTGAACTACCGAGAAGATTTCCATAACAAGAAATTAGCTGGCAAGAACGTAAAATACACCATTAAGGTGAAGCAGGTGAAAGAGAAAATTCTGCCTGAAGCCAATGATGATCTTGCCAAGATGGTAGGGGACTACAAAAACCTAACGGAGTTGAAAACCAAGATCAAACAGGATTTGACCGAGAAGGCAATTCAGGACAGCGAAAAGAACCTAAGAAACGAGCTGATAAACCAGATAATAAAACTTAATTTCTTTGAGGTTCCGGAGACGGTGTTGAAATTCTACTTGGATTCTCTGATAGAGGACTTAAAGAAAAAATATAAAAAGGTGGATGAGACAAAAACCCGGGAAGAGTTCAAAGAGATCGGGGCAGCCCAAATCAGGTGGGATTATCTTTTTCACCAGATTGCCGAAAAAGAGAAAATAGAAGTAACCAAAGAAGAGGTTGAAGAATGGGCCAGCAAGTTTGCCAAAGATTACAGGATGGAGAAGGAACAGGCAGACCAGCTTCTGGGAACTCCACAGAAGATCAAAAGAATTCAGGAAAATATATTAGAGGATAAGGTGGTGGATTTTCTTTTGAAAAATGCTGTTATAGAAGAAGAGACTTTTCTCGCCGATGATTCAAAGACCTGATTTTAAGTCTAGATAAATTATGTGAAGGGAAAACCCAACCAGAAAGGAAACCATATGACCTTGGTTCCATACGTTATCGAACAGACGGGGAGAGGCGAGAGGGCATACGACATCTTTTCCCGCCTTCTCAAGGACCGGATAATCTTCATCGGAACCGCCATAAACGATATCCTGGCAAATCTGGTGATTGCCCAGATGCTGTTCTTGGAGGCCGACGATCCGGAGAAGGACATAAATATTTACATTAACAGTCCGGGCGGATTCGTCCCGTCGGGATTGGCCATTTACGATACCATTCAGTTTGTCAAGCCGGACGTGGCCACCACCTGTGTGGGACAGGCGGCCAGCATGGGAGCCCTGCTTTTGGCCGCTGGCACTAATGGAAAAAGGGGAGCTTTGCCTCACTCCCGAATCATGATCCACCAACCCTGGGGAGGAGTACAGGGACAGGTGTCAGACATAGAGATTCACACCAAGGAGCTTCTGTTGGTGAAGAGAAAGGTAAACGAGCTTCTGGTCAAGCATACCGGGCAATCCATGAACAAAATCGAAAAGGACACCGACAGAAACTTTTTCATGTCCGCAGAAGAGGCAAAAGAGTACGGTCTGATAGATGATGTCTTCGAGAAGAAAGCGAGATAGCGGTTGGAAGGTTCAAAGGTTTTATTAGGTAAACAAACACGGTAGATGGAAGCTCATTCTTGTCTTAACAGGTTGAGTGAATAGAAAATGGGATCAGATCAAAAGAATAATCAAAGGGGACTGACGTCCGGGAAGCAGAGATGTTCCTTCTGTGGAAGAGGAACCAAGCAGGCCAAAAAACTTTTTTCCGGAATCGATGCTTTCATTTGCGAGCAGTGCGTGCAGACGTGCCAGAAGTTTCTGGACAAGGAAACCACTGCAAAGAAGGAAGGGAAGAGCATCCGGCTTCCCAAACCCAGTCAGATAAAGGAGTTTCTGGACCTGTATGTGATCGGACAGGAACGGGCAAAGAAGTCCATCTCGGTGGCGGTCTACAATCACTACAAAAGGGTCTTTTACCCTTTGAAAAACGACGAGGTGGAGCTGGAAAAAAGCAATATCCTGGTTTTAGGTCCCACCGGCACAGGAAAAACCCTCTTAGCTCAAACTCTGGCCAGGATGCTGCACGTTCCGTTCTCCATAGCGGATGCCACTGCTCTAACCGAGGCAGGATACGTGGGAGAGGATGTAGAGAATATTCTGGTTCGCCTGCTTCAGGCGGCCGATTACAATCTGGCCAAGGCAGAAAAGGGGATAATATACATAGATGAGATAGATAAAATCGCCCGAAAGCAGGACAGCCCGTCTATTACTCGTGATGTCTCGGGTGAGGGCGTGCAGCAGGCCCTGTTGAAGATTCTGGAAGGTACGATCTCCAACGTGCCTCCGCAAGGAGGCAGGAAGCATCCGGAGCAAAGCTACATCCAGGTAAACACCAAGGACATTCTGTTCATCTGCGGGGGCGGCTTCGACGGACTGGACAAAATCATCGAGGCCAGAGTGGGCCGCAAAGTAATGGGGTTCGGTGCGGATATTTCCGGCAAGGGAAAGAAGAAAAAGGGTGAAATGCTGAATTTAGTAGAGCCGGATGATCTGGTGAAATACGGACTGATTCCGGAACTGGCAGGAAGAATACCCGTCATGTGTGCCCTGGATGAACTCAACTCGGATCAGCTTATGGATATCCTCCAAAGACCCAAAAATGCTTTGACCAAACAGTACAAGAAATTCTTTGAGATGGAGGGGATCAAACTCACCTTCTCGCCAGAGGCTTTGAAGACGGTGGTAGAGAAGGCACAAAAGAGGGGTACCGGAGCCAGAGCCTTAAGATCGATCTTGGAAGAAGCTATGCTGGATGTGATGTATGAGATGCCCTCCCGAAAAGACGTAAGAGAATGTGTTATCACCGAAGAAGTGATTTTGAATAAAGCCCAACCTGTTTATCTCCCCAAAAAAGAAAAGAAGAAGAAAATCGCCTGACAATTGTGTCCTGGAGTGTAAAGCTTTAGCTTTACCTTGATCCCGCTTAAGCGGCGTGCTCCAGGCTCTCCTTAATTGCTCCTCTCTCGAATAAGTTTTGAGGATTGGATTCCGACCGGAGGGGAATAACCGAAATTTTGTTAGGATCGGTTTGTGGGCTCAAGATCACCATTAGAGGGGGAGCTCAGACTATCACGAATAAGAGGCGGTAGATAAAGGATTCTCTCAAACGTTAGTTGTATCTGAGCTCCCTGTTCGGCTTCTAAGTCTCCCTACTGTATTCTACGAATTTCTGCAGACAAAAGCAAGAGTTTTTTGCGTGTCCAAAGCCGGTTAGAAGGAAAACCGATTCTGGAGTGTAAAGCTTTAGCTTTACCTTGATCCCGCTAAGCGGGATACTCCAGGTTGTTGCCGCAAAGTTTCGTTGGCATCGGACGACCTAAGATCAATCACTCCACCTTTGTTCGCCCTGAGGAGTGACGATTATGGCGGATTTTCCCTCGATTGGGCATTTGGTTTCGCAGATTCCACAGCCAATGCACAAATCCTCTCTCACATAGGGACGCTTGACCGATCTCTCCGATCCGTCAAAGTGAATTACTTTCTCCTGCTTCAGTTCGATTGCCTTTTGCGGGGTGGGGCAGTGCTCCTGGCAGACTATGCAGTCTTCGTTTTTGTACCAGGGAATGCATCTGTTCCTGTCGATGTAGGCTAAGCCAATTACCGTTTTCTTCTTGGTCTCCACGTCCAGTTCGTGAATGGCATCGGTGGGGCAGACTTCCATGCACATCACGCAGTTGAACTCACAGTAACCATAACGGGCAACTCCCACGGGGGTCCACATCCCCTCCAATCCCCCTTCCAGGAATGACGGCTGTAAAAATCTGCCGGAAGCGGAACAAACCTTGATGCACTTGTGACAGCGGATGCACCTGTCCAGAAAATCGTTTTCCTCCCTTGCTCCCGGTGGTCGGATCAGATTTGCCTTGGAATTTCTGCTTATAAAACTTGTCTTCAATATGCCCACCGAAGCCAGCCCGGCAAAGGTGGATGTGATAACTCTTCTTCTTTTGAAATCAAATTTATAAGGCTTCCTTTCTCCCCTAAAGTTGATCTTGGTAACAGAGGGAGGACATGCTTTCACACAGTTGAAGCACTGGATGCATTCCGCGTCGTCAGTGGATTTGAAATCATCTCTAATCGCGTCCATCTTACAAATCCTCTCACAATCACCGCACGCGGTGCACTCTGCCTTCACCTTTCTTCTGAGAAACTGAAATTTGGAGAAGACAGCCAGAAGCGCGCCCAAAGGACAGAGATTCCGACACCAGAATCTGCGGGAGACAAATTCAGCAGCTACTATAGCCAAAAAGATCAACAAAACCCAACCTGACATTCGGAAAAAGGTTAGCTCGTCGGGCAAAAACGTGGATGAGAGCAAACCCTGGACTTTGATGAGCGGGGCCTGCAGAGAATCTAGGTTGAATAACAGACCGAATAGAGTGTTCGCGATCAGTGTTGCTATGGGGAAGATTGTCAAGGTTAACGACCTGGCGATCAAAGCTATCGGGTCAAAAAACCAGACCAGTTGAGACGAGAAAACCGCACCGATCAAGAGAAAGACTAAAATCGAATATTTGAGCCATCTGAGCTTCTTGTAACTTCTTCCAACCTTGTTCTTGAAGACGAAGCTGACCGAATCTAAGGTTGTACCCAAAGGGCAAATCCATCCGCAAAAAAACCTCCCCAGAACAACGGTCAAGATCAGTATGAAGAAAGCCCAGATGAAAGCACTGATGAAAGCGCGAGCCGAAACCATAGAGGAGATGGCCAGCAGGGGATCCAGTCTGAAGAAAAAGTCGACCGGAATTTTGAACTTCAAAGGATAGGTGGCGGAAAGGAAAAGAAGGAGGAAGAACAGAAAAAAGAATATCTGCGAAATCCGTCGGACTGTTTTCAAATTTTCCCCTCAATCTATAAAGGCCTCATGCCCTGTACCCGAAACGCAAACCATCCAAGACTTTATCCGGAGAGCGTTGAAAAAGGCTCTCTTGGAGTGTCAAGCTTCAGCTTGACCAAAAACCTCTTATCCTCGACATCGTGGTTTCCGGGAAAAGAATAAAAGCAACATCTGGTTCACCTAAAGGTGAACACTCCAACAAACCGCTTAACCGCCTTTTCAGAGATATCATTCACTATTCGCGGGATGATTCCAAGACGGTGACATTTTCCACTTATAGGCTCACCTTCTTAATGTTCACTTTACTTAAATCAATTTCACCCAGGCCGAATTTGTTTGCCTTGACCACATAGCCCAGATCTGTTGGTTTCATATCGAAGAGAGTGGCTCCATAAGCATCCACCGTCGCAATGTCTTTTCCAGCGGCTATGGTCTTTATTTCCCTTACATCTTTCAAGCTTCCACCCTGCGGACCGTTTTTGACCAAGATTCTATAGGCGTCCAGAATGGTCAACTGTGGCCTGACAAAATTTGCCAGATCAGCCAACTTGTCGTCAATCTTCCAGTGTATCTTCCCTCTGTCCCCTCCCATGATGCCCATCAGGTTCTTCATACCCAGGGTTAATTTGGATAGCCCATGATTCTTGGCAATGGGGACATTGATCAAAACGTCTGCCTCAATGGCCGGTTTATACATCTCCCATTTTTTTAGAACCTGTCCCTGGGGGAACTCCATTTTCGAAAAACCGGCATCCACCACAAAGCTCACCTCTGCTCCGGCCTCGGATGCCGCCTTGTCTATGCCCGAGTTTTCGTAACAGCGGGAGGCGGTATTACAGCTGCGGTCGAAAAGCTTCACCTTCTTGGCACCGCATTCTAAGCACATCGTCACCACCTCCGCAACAACGTCTGGATTGGTACAAGCCGCCTGCTCTGGATTTCTATCCCAGCCGATATTGGGCTTGACCACGACAATGTCGCCCCTGGAGACGAATTTCTTCATCCCGCCCAAAAGCTCCATAACCTTGCGGGCCATAGCAGCCGGAGTGCCGTCTGTGACCACCGCCAAATCCGGAAAGCTCTCTTCTGGGGGAAACGGGCCAAAGACCTCTCCCCAGGCAAGATTAGGCAAACCGAGAAGAAAAGCTGCCCCCATCGAACCTTGGATGAAGTCCCTGCGGGTGAGTTTCTGTTTCATTTGCATGACCTACGAGATCGAAAAGCGCGACAAGAGTGTCGCTACTCCTGTTATATTAAAGCATCTTTCTGCCAGCCCAACTTGACCAAATCTATCAGGCGCAGGTCGCTGGTGCCGACCTTATAGCGCATGTCAGCCAAAGCGACATGAAGAGGTGGTGGGCTAATCATCCACTCTTCCCTTTTATACCGGCTCCTCTGTCTCTGGATGACCTTCAAGGCGATGGTGTCCGCCGCGGCGTGATCCTTTCCGATTATAAGACCATTGTAATTCCACAGATATTTGGGATCTACAGAAGGACCACCATGAAACAAAGGCCTCAAGGCGTCCATTATGATCAGGCGATTCTTTGCCTTAATCTGAGGGATAGTACAGAGCTCTCCCAAGCTGGAACAGCAGTCTTCGGTATGATACACTCTGGCGTTGTTCACCGCTCCCGCCCAATTCTTTATGGATAGGGCCACCCCGGAGAGCCAATGGCTCTTCATTCCCGGGACGTTGATAAGGGCAGTGCATTTCTTAACTACCTTGTTTAAATGATCCTTGTCAAACCCAAACCGGCGTGGCCGGGAAAACATCTCCTTCTTTCCCACTCCGATCTGATCTCTGTCCCAGACGAAGATGTTCTCATCTTTGATTCCGATCCCCAGGAGATTTTCTACGATTAACTCGATCAGCTCATCGTGAGTTGGAGTCACCATCAGGTTGATCTTCACTCCCACGACGTCAGAAGGGTGGAAAAACTCCTTCCAGGCAGAAGCAGCGTCTTTTGTTTCAGCGAATCCCATCATCCCCTTATCTAACATGTCCGCCAGTATCTTCTTGTCGACGACGTTGCCATCACCTAAGACTTTTTGGTTTCGGATTAGAACCGTCCTGCTCTTCACCGGCTCTGTGGAGTCACCCCTCTTTTCGGCCACGGGCGGAGGGATTGCCAAACTCTCGACATCAAATAATCCCAGAGTCAAGCCCAAAGTCCCCAAAGCGGTCCCTCTCATGAAATCGCGGCGGGTAATGATTGTGTCAAGAGTCTTTTCTTCCTTCTTTTTCATTTCTTATCTCCCACGGTGGAGTGTCCACCTTCAGGTGGACCTTGACGACCATTTTGCGCTAGAAAAACCATCGCTCAGAGCGAAGTCGAACCCTCACTGGCTCGATACCCCTCCTTGCCTTAAGGAATTCTTTACCGAATCCAGAAGCTGAAGCACGATATCTCTATCCGTGCCCTCAAAGACCAGCAGAAGATAGTTTTCTTTCAGATCCGCTTCCACCAATTTCCCTTGCTCTATTTTCACTATCTTGTCTGTTTCGGATGCTTCACCTTTCAAATAGAGGTTATTAAAGCTTTGATAAGCGTTCTTTGCCTGGCTTAAGTCAGGATATTCAACTAGAAGAAGTTTCAGGGTCTCTCCGTCGAACCCGAAATCGGCTAAGAGACAATCTGTCTTATCGGTTAGATTGAGAATGTTTTTATCGGAAAGAAAATACAGGTTGTTCAAAAGGATCTGCTTATGGAAGAAATGATCCGAATTCGGGATCAAGTCATCTTTCGGGATTTTTGACAAAAGCTCCGGAAGCGCGCCTTCGCCCCTGATTTTCTCATCTACATCTCCGCCCAGTCTAAGAATCGTTTCTCTCAGATCGGGCTGGGAACCAAGGATTCTCACCAGGTATCTGTCCTTCCAGAATTTCAAAAGGCCGTATCCATAAACCCCTTTCTGGCCAAGCTCGACCATCTCCCCTTCCTGGTCAAAGGAGAAGAGACCATAGGCATCAGGGGACGAATTCATTTGATATATCTCCACGGTGATTGAGTTTCCTTTCGAAGCATCTGTGGAGCCGGATGAATATCTCTGCACCACCAGCTTCTGAAAATCATATGCCAGGTAAAGCTCCGCTCCGCCATCCATATAGTCGAAAAGGTTGTTGCGATCATAGACCTCCATCTCACCGGATTTGACCCAGCCATCTCCTCCCGCAGGCAAGAAGTTACTCATGTTATCTCGGCAGCAACTCACATTGATCCCCAAAAGGATTATCGCCAAACCGGGTGACAGTATTTTCAACTTCATCGGATCTGTATAATTGCTGTAAACGCCTTTGTCAATCTCTTTTCACACAAAAAGACTCTGCAGTGGGTAATTTATGTGCAGCATCCACACAATCGAGCTATCAGGGTTCGTCACTTGTCGATTTCCGGCAGGAGAAAGCTAAAGAAATCAGGGAGTCAGAAATCCTGTCAGAGCGCTGAAGGAGCCAATGAATATCAAAAATCCGATAACAATCAAAAACAGACCGCTTACGATTTCCACGGTTCGGAAGTGCTTCTTTATCCAGCCGAATACCGATAGAAAGCTGTGAAAGCTCACCGCGGTCACAAAAAAGGGAATGCCCAGTCCTAAAGAATAGGAAGACAAAAGAAGCACCCCTTTTGCCACGGTATCCTGATTTGAGGCTATAAGCAGGATTCCTGCCAGTATGGGGCCAATGCACGGGGTCCACCCAAAGGCGAAGGCCAATCCTACTAGGAACGAGCCGAATGGCCCTAAGGGTCGGCTTTTGGCGTGGAATCTCTTTTCATAGTTTAAAAAGCGAAAACGAAATACTCCCAGAAGATGCAAGCCCAAAAGCACGAGGATTACTCCCGCAATCTTGTTAAAGATCGAAAGCTTGGAGAGAAGGAAATCTCCTACGAAGGTGGCCGAGGCACCCAAAGCTATAAACACCAACGAGAACCCCAGAATGAAAAAAACGGTGTTCAAACTCACCTTTTTCAGCACGTCCGATTTTCTTTCCCGGCTTTTCATCTCCTCAACCGAAACACCGGAGATGAAGGAGAGATATGCAGGGATCAAGGGCAAAACGCAGGGCGAGATGAAGGAGATCAGTCCGGCAGTGAAGGCCGCCAGCAAAGAGACGTTTTCCTGAAACAAGGACAGATTTTCCATGCATTCCTCCGGAGCAATGTGGGTGCAAACACGTTGTTAACCTAAACTACGAACCCTGGGGAGAAAAATTTGCAGGAGAGATTGCGCGAAGGACGAC
>Ga0315539_1000873_pt1 | contig 22577 bp, 14 predicted proteins | sample SalMarSW160150MG_FD_203097 | JGI IMG/M metagenome (GOLD analysis project Ga0315539, IMG submission 203097) | Salt marsh sediment microbial communities from the Plum Island Ecosystem LTER, Massachusetts, United States - Salt Marsh Sediment SW1601-150 ... | reverse complement strand
AAAAGCTGTGAAGAATTGGATGAAACAGAAGAGGATAAGGAAATCGCTGGTGCTGCTTTGGACCCAGCAAAAGTCAAAGAGTGGGAGACAGAGTTCTGGGAAGGATACTCAAGGGCTGTGCCTGTGCTGTCTATGTGTCTGAAAAATGGGAATTATGAGATTGATGAGAATGTAAAGAACAAGCAGTATTACAGAGTTCCCAAAATAGCCCTTTTCAATTGGAAGTACCCGATAAGTGGAGCAAGCGGAAACGATTACGGATTTCCGATCGGTCATGGGATGGAAGGGAACGTGCTCAACGCGATTATTGAGGACGGTGATGCAGAATCAAAAATTGAAGGTGGTTTGGCCAATGCGATAGGTGAAGCGGCTAAATGGCTGGAAAAGGAAGGATGCTCTAAAGAAGAAGGAATCATTATAGCGGTGAGTGAGGAGTTTCCTGAAGTTGTTCTATACGAAGACAAGGATTTTACGCCATCATGGCAGGAAGATGTGAGGTCATCGGGTTTCGAAGGGTTTTATAGGGACTTCCCGATTGTACGGCTTAGAGAAAATAAGGAAGAGGAGGGCGAAGAAGAAAAAGAGAAAAAACCGCAATGCCAAAAGGTGGTTGCGGTTGATATGAGGGGATGGGTTGGATTGCGGGTCAGAAAAGAGATTGTTACAGACAGGAGATTCGGGGAGTTAAAGATAAAGAAATGGAAGGATGAGGAGATAAAACAGGCCATTGACTCTGGCAAGCTGGATGCCAAAGATGCAGATAAAGCAAAAGGAAATTGCCCGGTAAATGTGACATTTTTTTGGGAGTCTATCAAAGAAAATTTGCCCAAGACGAGAACCTTCAAATTTGACAGCTTGAAACAGGAAAAATGAAATTATGCGAAGGTCGTATTTCTAATGATGTTCTACATCCCTCGCCCTCATTTTCCTTCATAATTCGCCCGTTTTTTGCCCCCAATGAATTGGAAAATAACCCCCAATCAACCCCGGAAAAACCAGCCAATAGCCCACAATCCCTGAACAGCGGGATTCAAGCCCCCGGACGACTCTTGGAACTATAAAAACGGCGTTTTTAGGCCAATAAAGGGCTTATTCCAAGGAACGGATGACTCACTCCTTGGAGCGGATGGCCTACTCCCTGGAGTGGACGACTCACTCCTTGGAGCGGATGACCCACGGAGCCCAGCGGATGACCCACGGGGGACAGTGGATGATCCGCAGAGCGGGAGACTTTTCGGCCTTCAAAAACGTTTTGAAAGCCCCCGGCGGCCTGTACCCTAGGCGCGCTTTAGCAGAAATGCTTGTGCTGCTATTTTTCTTCTATGGGCTTCGGCTTCGTTATCGTGACTTTCTGGAGCTTGACTTACCGGCCTGGAAGCTTTTTCAATTCTCCTCGCCGCCTCCGAATTTTTCCGACCCCCGGCTCCGCTTCTTGTTTCTTTTTGGAATTCAAGCATGCCGGGTCAGGCGCTCGTTCAACAATTACGTACATGTGAGCAACTCCCGCAATACCTCCCCACGTAGCGCCAATTTCAACTACCCTCACACCAGTCATCTTGTCAGGATACATGGGTGTAGTATCTTCCGGTAAGGCATTGGTGGCATTCCTGAATGCCTCATCAAACGAGAAAGACTCGGAATAACCCATTGCTGTAGCCGCTCCACATTCTTCTTCCAGCTTTGCTTTTGTGATTAAATCGTCTCTGGTCAACTCGACTTCGTAGACACCTTGAAGTGTGTACTTGTTCGGCTCCGGCCGGGCAATTGTCTCCGCTTTGTAGACCCTATGAAATTTCGGCGCTGGCCGGGCAATCGGCTCCGGATTACCTGCATAACCAGGCAGGAGTATAACTGCCAGCCCTGCTAAGACCAGTAAGCTCCCTAAAACTGCTGTTTTCACGTGATTCAATTTCATTTTCATCCCCTTTCAAAATTTCCTCGAAATTGACTTGGTAATATTCTATTCATTTCCCATCTGACAAGCAAGGAAAAATAGAGATGAATATCACCCTCAAAATCCGCTGCTGCTGCCTGCCCTGCCTGTCCCGAGTAGAGTCGAGGGAGTCGAATGGACTGCTTGCGGAAATCTTCAAGGCGTAGAACACAAAAGGCCCTTTGGGTTGCCGCCAAAGCTATTCTCCGTGCTCTCTGCCTGCCCTGAGCAGTGTCGAAGGGTGAACTCTGTGGCTAAAATTATAAAATTATTCGAGTCTACTTGTGTTCATTCGTGGCAAATGAATCCGTGAAAATCCGCGTAAATCCGTGGTTAATTAATCTCTGAGCCCTCCGTGCCCTCCGTGGCTAATTCATAATACTACTGCAACCGTTTTGCCCGGGCGGGCTGGTTTTAGTGGAAAGGCCGGTGTAAATGCGGTATAAAAATAAACAGCAGTTTCGGCCGAGGGGATTCTATTGTTGTTCTTCCGTGCAAATATGCTACAATAGCCGGCCAGGACAAAATACCTGATGAAATATCCTGCTACCTAAGGCACAAGTACCTAAGGCACAGGTTAAATCTAAGGGGGACGGCAAAATGTCATTGGACGGCCTGAGCTTGAATAAGAAGGCTACAGGTGTAGTGGCGGTTGTGCTTGTCTGCCTTGCCTCGCTTTCAGTTTTTCTTATGTTTAGCAGTTCTCCCGGTACGGCGAAGCCCGCTGCCGAGAAGCAGGTTGGCGATGCCAACGTGGCTGAACCGAACACACAAGGCAGCAGCCACGAAGAACAAAAGCAGTCAAAACCTGAAAAAGCACCCCTGCCTCGCCCCACCCCGGCGGGCAAGAGGCAGGTGGTTCGGCCAACACATAAACATCCTGCCTTTGGCCAGCGAAAAAAACAAAGAAACCAAATGGTCACTAATCAAATTGAGAGGCGGGATGTAAGTAACCATGATGTCCTAAGTGCAATGCGAACCGTACCACGACACGCCTTTGTATTGAAGCAGGATTTGCGCCGCGCCTACCGTGACCATCCGCTTCCAATCGGCCTGGGGCAAACCATTAGCCAGCCGTATATCGTGGCCTATATGACCGAGGCCTTGAAGCTTGAGCCGAATTCCATAGTTCTGGAAATCGGCACCGGCTCCGGGTATCAGGCCGCCGTTTGTGCCGAGATTGCAAAAGAGGTTTTCACCATTGAAATTCTTGAAAAACTTGCTGAATCGGCCAAAAAACGTCTTTCAGAGCTGGGCTATCGAAATGTTCACGTAAAAAACGGTGACGGCTACTTTGGCTGGCCTGAATATGGGCCCTTTGATGCAATTATCATAACCGCCGCGGCCGGCGTAATTCCACCGCCGCTTGTAGACCAGCTCAAGCCGGGCGGCAGGATGATACTGCCCCTCGGCAGCCCCTTCGGCGCACAAACGCTTGTATTGGTTACTAAGGATGCCGAAGGCCGGGTGCACACTCGAAGACTTCTCTCCGTGCGGTTCGTGCCGATGACCGGAAAGGTCGCCGAAGAAAAAGGACGCCGGGGAAAATGACACAAGCGGCCGGGGCCATCTTCTTCATTTCCGCTGCGTCTCTTGCATTAGAGCTAATCCTGATTCGCATCCTGTCTATCGGGCACTGGCATCACTTCTCATATCTGATTATCAGCACCGCGCTGCTCGGCTTCGGGGCCGGTGGAACGGTGATTAGCGTTTTCGGGAAATTTCTCAAAAGCCGTTACAAGCTCGCCCTGTGGGCCTTTGCAATGGGCCTGGCCATAGCGGTGCCGTTCGTTTTTGCCGCAAGCCAGAAAGTCGGCTTCGATGAATTGCAGTTGATATGGGACTGGCGACAGCTTGTTTATCTTTTTGCATACTATCTACTGTTTTTCATCCCGTTTTTCTGCGCAGGTACCTGCGTGGCAATGGCATTTACTATTTTCAGTGACAGGGCAGACAGGCTCTACTTCTACAATATGACCGGCTCAGGCATTGGAGCTGCGGGTGCCGTTATACTGATGTACGCCTCTGCGCCGGAGAAGCTGCTGCTGGCCGTAAGTGCTCTTGCTTTTCTCGGAGCATTGTTCGTGGCGACGAGTATCTCACGCCGTTACATTGTTCTGACTCTTGTCCTTGCCTCAGCAGTAGCGGTAATCTTTAATCCAAACGGCTGGCTGCCGCTTAAGATTAATATCTCCCAGCACAAATCGCTGGTTTACTATAAATCCCTGCCCGGCGCCGAAGTCCCGGCCAGGCGCTACAGTCCCCTCGGCCGTCTTGACCTCGTTCGTGGCCCGGCCATTCGCCACTTCCCTGGCCTTAGTATTGCTTACAAAGGTACTCTGCCGAAACAAACACTAATAATCAGTGACGGTGATGGCATCTCACCAATAAATCATTTTGAAGATATAAGTGAATTAGGCTGTTACGACTATATGACATCCGCCCTTTGCTACAATTTATTGAGTAAGCCTGAGGTCTGCATCATCGGTGCAGGCGGCGGTTGTGACGTGGGCCAGGCACTTAGGCTGGACGCAAAAAAAATTACCGCGGTCGAAATGAATCAGCAGGCGATAGAACTCGCTCGCACCTTTGACTCCGGTCTCTATGATAGGGACAATGTCCGAGTAGTTATTGCTGAAGGGCGAAACTTTCTGCAAACGGGCCGGGAGTGGTTTGATATTATCAACATCTCACTGCTTGACTCGTTTAGCGCATCGGCCGCCGGCCTTTACACCCTCAACGAATCTCATCTCTACACAATCGAAGCCATCGAGCAGGCCCTGAGACGATTGCGTCCGGCGGGACTATTGAGTATCACCCGAATGTTAAAAACCCCGCCGCGCGACAGCCTTAAGATGCTTGCCACCGTAGCCGGCGCGCTGGAGAAGCTTGGTATCGAAAAACCGGAAAAAAACATCGTTATGATTAGAAGCTTCTTTACGACTACTATTGTTGCCTGCCCTACCGCTTTATCGAACCGGCAAATGGCACAGGTCCGCGAATTTTGCCGGCAGCGCTGCTTTGACCTCGTACATCTGCCGGGCCTGCAGCCGACGCAGGCCAATCAATTCGACGTGCTGGACGAACCCGTGTACTACAATGCCGTTAGGCAAATTCTTTCGGTAAACAGAGATTCTTTTTTCGACAATTATGCATACAACATACGCCCGGCCGATGACGATAAACCATACTTTTTTGACTTTTTCAAATGGAAGGCCCTGCCATATATGATACGTACCGTCCAAGGCCGATGGCTCGTCTTCTCTGAATGGGGTTACCTTGTGCTTGTGGCAACTTTGCTGCAGGCCGTGGTCGCAAGCATGATTTTCATATTGCTCCCCGTTCTTATTGCAAGACCCATCAAGGCCGCAGCATCCGGGAAATTAGCAACTTTGTGTTATTTTCTCCTGCTCGGCCTTGCATATATGTTTCTGGAAATGGGATTTATTCAGAAAATGACACTTCTAATCGGCCATCCGGTCTTTGGCGTAGCGGTGAGTATCGTCGGCTTTCTGGTCTTTTCCGGCCTGGGCTCTTTAGCGTCCGGCCAATGGCTGCAGAAGGCGGGCGGCTCGGTATATCGGTTGGTAGCAATGGCAGTTGCGGCAATCATTGTAATCGGGGTGGTTGAGGTCTTGATACTAACGTTTTCATTCGAATGGCTTGTCAGCTTTTCCCGGTTATGGCGAATAGTTATGGGATTGGCTATTATCGCGCCGCTGGCGTTTTTTATGGGTATCCCCTTCCCTTCGGGATTAAGACAGCTAAGTGCTCGCAACCAGCCTTTAGTGCCCTGGGCATGGTGTATCAATGGTTTTGCCTCAGTAACGGCGGCTGTACTCGGTACGTGCCTTGCCATTTCTTTTGGCTTTGCCGCCATCGGTATCCTCGCTCTAATCGGTTACTTTATTACAGCAATTGTTGCCAGGTGGATATTTATCGCACCCATATAAACCAACTCCCGGCAGGTAAAATACGGAAACATGACAGTCTCGACGCCGATAATTTCACAGTTTTTTTTGCTTGACATTGAGTGGAAATGTGGTATAATATGGCCTCTTAACAGTGGGGAAAGAGGAAGAACGCCACGCATGTTTTGTTCTAATGTACCTTCTATCTACGTTATGTTGTGAATTTTATCTGTAAAGAACCTTAAAAATGAGAAAATTAATTGTACCGACGACTCTTGCGATTCTTCTGGCACTGAGTAGCCAGACCAACGCGGATCTAAACCTGATGGCAATCTGGGACTTCGGCCCGGATGCGAGTGGTTATACATTGGTTCCCCAGTATGAGTACGTAACCGGGACACCTACTCTATTCGCATCAGGTGCCGAATATGACATTGACGGCAAAGATGGATGCCCTTTTACGGATCATGCGGGAATCTTACACGCCGGCGGCCAGGCGGCTGCATGGGATGATGTCTCAGGAACGGCTTCAGATGCCGAGTGGATAATGACAATCAACACGACCGGATGGCAGGATATAGTAATCAGGTGGGATTATTTGTCCGATGCCACGGGTGATAATCAGGGGCCTATAAGCTTTGACTTCGATTACAAAATTGGTGACGGCAGCTGGGTAAACATACTAAACAATCATCTAATCACACGTGATGATTTCTGGCATGAATTCAACTATGACTTTTCGCTTATAACAGCAATAGAAAATCAGCCTCTTGTCTCGTTTCGCGTCAATGACCTCGACCAGGATGACCTTAACGGCGATTATAAGTTTGATAACCTTCAGTTGACCGGCGTCCCCGAGCCCGGCAGCTTTTTGTTGCTGGCCTTTGGCGGCCTGGCCCTGATGCGAAAAGCCAGATCCGCAAACGCTTAGACCCGGCCATACAATTTGTCCTGTTCAAATCCCAAAACAATAAAAAATAGTTTGCAATCAGCCGACAAAGCGGTAAAAATACCCAAGGAATCTTCGAAAACAGCCCTTCAATAAGGGCTCTTTCTCTTGTGTTTAATAATGTTTCCCTCAAAGGAACAGGATTGTCGCCTCGATTATGCCTCCCAATGAGACATTATTTAAAAGGGAGAAACAAAGAAGAAGGGAGGTCGCAATGCAAGGTAACAAACTGTATGTAGGTAATCTCAGTTACTCGACGACCGGTGAGCAGTTGGAAAAGCTGTTTTCCAATTACGGCCAGGTTCTGCAAGTCAACGTAATCACGGGTAAGGGTTTTGGATTTGTTGAAATGTCCAAGCAGTCAGAAGCTGAAAAAGCAAAAGAAGAACTGAATGGTTCTGACTTCTTGGGACGCAGCCTGAGAGTGGATGAGGCTCGGCCGCCCCGAACCGGCGGCCGAGGCAGACAAACCGGCGGTTATAGAAGATATTAACCCACCAGTTAGGCTGAGCGAATTAAAAGTATTTTTTTGTTGGACGCATCATAAAGTGTCGGATATAATTTTGAGCACATTCGGCACCGGCTATTTCGGCCTTTCAGTTCTATCCGGTCGGACTTGGCGAGGCGCGTGCCTGTGCCACTTGTTAACTTTTTTGTAGGAGTAGTTGGGTATGAACATTTATGTTGGGAACCTTGCTTATGAAACTACTGACGAGCAATTGCGAGAACTATTTACCCAGTTCGGTGAGGTGCAAAGCGCTTCGGTGATTATGGACCGCGTAACCGGAAGGTCCCGAGGATTTGGCTTTGTGGATATGGCGGACGACGCCCAGGCCCAGCAGGCCATCGATGCCCTTAATACAAAGGAAATTGGTGGGCGGGTCTTGACCGTAAATCAGGCCAGAGACAAAAGCTCCAGACCTCGGCGGGACAGTGGGGGATACCGCCGCAGCTAAGAAATCCTGCGTCTGTATTCCTGTCATAATTAGGCGGTTAGTGTGAAATAGAGATTCGTTCAAACTCTCTATTATAGTAGTTGGATTGTTTTGACTCGTAGGGCGAGTTATTGCGCACTCCCGAGCTGTTTTTGTTTCCCACCCGGCTTGATTTATATCTCACGGCCCTTTCTCGATACTCGCACAATCTCTTTCAGCTTATTATGACCTTAAACACTAAGGTTGTTGACTATTCACTTGATGAGGCACCCCAAACCGCTCGGAACTTCTTACTCTTCAAAATCGGTACGGGCTGAGAACACTTTTATAAAGGACCTGCTCGAGAAAGGTTTGACATTTCGACAGCCAGCCAATTGATGCACAAAGCAGGCTGATAGTGTATAATAATGGATTCTCATGGCTTCAGAATATTTCGGCAGAGATTGGTGAGGATAAATATCCCAAATAGACATGAAGCTGTAAGCAGGACTAATGTATCTGACGAAGAAAAGAACACCGTGGTACTATTGCGGGTTGCATTTTGAGTGTGTGCAGTGCGGCCGATGTTGCTCCGGCCCCGGCGAAGGTTATATCTGGGTCACAAAGACGGAAGCCCGCCTTATTGCCGAGTTCCTGGAAATCACCGTTGAACAGTTGACGGCCAAATACCTGCGCCGGATTGGTTTTCGCAAAACAATTATCGAAGAGCCCTCCAGCAGGGATTGCATATTTCTGCAGAAACTGGGCGATAAAAAAGGTTGTCTGATTTATCCGGTTCGCCCGAGTCAGTGCAGAATTTGGCCCTTCTGGTCGGTCAACCTGACCAATTCCGATGCCTGGAACACCGCTGCCCTGCAATGTCCCGGGATAAATCGAGGCAGGCTTTATCGCTTTGAAGAAATTGGAACAATTAAAAGACAAAAACAATGGTGGCGGGATGCAGCCGGATAGCCGTCTGTTACAGGCCGTCGAGTCCATCTACAACTGGCTTGAGACGAAAAACCTGCAAAGTGCGGCCCTATGCAAGGCGTGTGGAAGGTGCTGTGATTTTGCACGCTTTGAGCACCACTTATTCGTTACCACCCCTGAGATAATATACCTTGCCGCTAAGTTGGGCCCTGAAAATATAAGGCAGATGCATAATGACATGTGCCCTTATAACGAAAAAGGACTATGCACAATTCGAGACCACCGTTTCGCCGGCTGTCGAATATTCTTCTGCAGGGGCGATGCCGACTTTCAGGCCCGGCTGAGTGAAAAAGTTATCAAAAAATTCGGCTCTCTGTGTGACAAACTCCACTTATCATATCGATATATGCCCATTAAAGATGCCTTATCAGAAATGGGCGGTTCTTTACAGCGATAAGCCTTGTTCTTATCAGAACTCGATAAAAATAAAGTCTAAAATGTGAATCGCAAAACTACCCAATCTCTTCTCACTGCCAAAAAGCCAGATAACTACCTAAATTCATTGATTTTGGTACTCTATTGTGGTACAATCAAATGCGCAAAATGACGGAATTTAATTGACTTCTTTTTTTTGGGTAGTAGACTGTAACTTATCGCCGGACCTTAAGGTGCCGGCTGGCAGTCAGATACTCCCGAGGGCGGATACTTTTTAGATTAAGCCTGTGAAAGGGCAAACCGCCCTGCATCAGGAAAGGTGATGAAAGCAGCTAAGTTACTCTCGATAACTACGCTTGCAAAAGATACTCTACGGTTAGTTCCTACCTGTGTCGGACCTTTTTGCGCCAACCAAAAAATACTGTCTGACAGCTCCGCAAACCCCTTCTCGATTAACGGCAGTGGTGGCAACAGACGAATTATAAAAAAACCCGGCACAGAAACACGTGCTATTACAATCCATCGTAAATTACTGCTTATAGTTTTGTGTCTTTTGTACCTGGTTTCTTCCGACTACGCCATCGCAGAACTGTCCCTGCATAAGACCGTTTACGTGGACGGCCAGTACCTCGGCAACGCCATCGTCAGCGGTTCCGGACTTTCGTACCCTTATGACCATCTCATCCTCGGCACCGAGGGAAGTGCGGGCTGGCGTTACAATGAGCTGGACGGCACGCTTGATGAGGTTGCCGTTTACGACGGCATCCTTAGTTCGTCCCGCATATTGGCCCATTATAATGCCATTGCTACCAACTATTTCGCTGAGGTAATGGCTGACAGCCCCCTGGGCTACTGGCGTTTCGAAGATGCTACCAGTAACAACGGCGACCCGGTTGAGGACTGGGGTAGTGTCGGTCGAGACGGCACATACATCGACAGTGTTTCTCTGGTTCCCGGTGTACTGGGACAGGCCGCTCGTTTACACGGCTTTATTGAGGAAGGCGCCGGCGATTGTATTGACATCTGGGACGGTGACAGCGCATTTTCCCTTGAAGATATTACCGTTGAGGTATGGGTAAACTCTTCCAATCTGGACAGCAACTATCCGAGATTGTTCCAGCATAACGGCGACTGGCAATCGCTGGATGGCTACGGCCTGATGTATATTGAAAGTTTGTTCGGTGTCATTGGTGGCGGCACGACCAACTATTTTACCGTTGACGTAAATGACGGGCAGTGGCATCACGTTGTGGCCACCTATGAAACCATCGGAGAAACGGGGCCTGAAATCAGCGCTGCTAATCTGATTTTTAAATCCATCGGCTCTACCCATGACAGCAACGGCTGGAATTTATCAGAGAACGGCTATGTGGGTACTTTTATAAATGTCAACACTGCCGGGACAGTTACTATTACTATAAGTGCTGATGGCAGTCTTGCCGGCGGGATGCTGCCAATAATGCATCTGCACATTGGCGATTACAGTGAGGAATGGAGTGTCGCTGACAACGGCGGCTCGCATACAACCTATAGTAATTATGTTGCTGATTTTAATTTGCCTGCCGGGATGCACGCGGCCAGGATTGAATTTGTAAATGATTATACCATCAGTGGAGACCGAAATCTTTACCTTAAGAGCGTAACCTTCGACGGCGCAACAATCCAGAACTCTGCAACCAGTTCAAACACTCTTGCCGCCGCCGACAATTATATTGAGAATTATCGAAAGGGCCCTACAACGGTCAACCTTATAATTGGCGAGGCGGGAAGCGTTTCTGAAGGAACCGCCGTAAATGTGAAACTACGTCGGCACGCCTTCAATTTTGGAACTGAGGTTTACGGATTTTGGGATATGCCCTGGGCCGAGCCCGACCCGCCACCGGACAGCGATAACTACAATTATCAGCAGTTCATTAACACCCACTTTAATATGATACTTCCCGGCAACGCCGGAAAGTGGCGATATAACGAGTACGATCGCGATGTGGTAACTATGCAGGCGGTGGATGATATGCTGGACTATACCGACGCCCACGGCCTGCGGGCGCGCATGCACGGCGTATTGTGGGACTACGATGACCAGGAACCCGACTGGGTTAACACCCTGCAGAATCAGGCTCTGAGCGACCCCTGCGCCGCCGCGGAGTACTGGGATGAGATTATCGAGCGCATACAATACTTCGTCGGTGAGCGCGGTGGACGATTTACCGACATTGACGGCATCAACGAAAGCTACCATAAGCCGAAGAACACCGATATATTCGGCATCGAGGGCGTAGCTCAGCTTTACAACGAGATGGCAGACGCTTCGGCCGGCCGGGCAAAAATCGCAGTTAATGAATACTGCGTCCTTGAATGGACCGACTACACCAACTGGTATCGTGAGCATATCGAAGATATTGTCAATGCCGGTGGAACCATCGAGCTTATCGGCCTGCAAAATCATACCGGTCCCAACAGCTATAATGCAATTACCGTTTTTAAGAACCTGCAGTTATTTGCGGGCTTTGAACTGCCTATGACAATTACAGAATTCAGCCTTGACTCACCCAGTTCGACCATTCTCACCGACACTATGCGGCTTGCATTCGGTAATGATATGACCGATGGATTCGTTATGTGGGGATTCTGGAAAGAGCATATGTGGCGAGACGGCTCGGCACTTGTCGATGAGAGTTGGAACCTGACGGATATGGGCGTAGCTTATGAGCAGCTTATGGCCCAGTGGGACACAAACGAGGTAGTCTATGTAAACACCGGCAGTCAGATAAACTTCGCAGGTTATTACGGTGATTACGATATTATAATCAATGACCAGGTCTATACTCTTACTTTAACAAAAGGCACAACGACATACGACCTGCATATTCCCTGCACCTGGCAGCTTCAGGGCGACATATGTCCGGACTGCTACGTGGACGAGCTTGACCTTCTCCTGTTTGCGAACCAGTGGCTGCAGGAACCGGCAGGGGCGGACATAGACGACGACAATGACGTGGACTTTGGCGATTTTGCAATCATAGGTAATGATTGGAAGCTATGCACAGACCCTACGAATCCGAGCTGTCCAGGTGAATGATAAAATAACAAGAATAGAAAAAATAGATGCCAGGAAAAACCAAAACGGTGAAAAAAACAAAAATAATTAGTTTGGCGTCAGGATTTTTGGTATTTGGTTTCTGTATGGGGCTTGCAGGAACCGCCGGTGCCCAGAACCTTGTTACAAATCCCGGCTTCGAATCCGGAACTACAGGATGGTACGGCAGCGGCTGTGACATTTCAACATCGGCGAGTATATATCGAAGCGGCAGCCATAGCGGATATGCTTACAACAGAACCGAGACCTGGAACTCACTGAGACAATCAATGCTGGGTAAGATGGAGCCCGGCAAGACTTATGCTATTTCCGGCTGGATGCGACTTGAGGGAGCTGCGAGTGATAACATTAATATGGCAATACGAAAAACAGACGATAGCGGCACAAGCTATCCATGGGTAGATGCAACGACGGGATATGACGACCAGTGGACCGAACTGATGGGCTATTACACCGTCGATGCAAACGGGGCACTTACTGATTTGGATATTTATTTCGAAGGACCTGCGGCCGGCGTTAATTATTACCTCGACGACGTAAATGTGGTAGAAACAGGTGACTGGGAAACCGAAGCAAACGAAAGAATCGAGCAAATTCGTAAAGGTGATTTTCGCATAACCGTCGTTTCTCCCAACGACCCTAACCTGGTGATACCTGATGTAAACGTCCAGGTCATCCAAACACGGCATCATTTTGCTTTCGGCTCGGAGTTAGACTGGCAACAAATGGACAACTCGCGTTACCTGAATTTTTTCACTGACCATTTTAACTGGGGTGTAATGGGTAATCCCTCGAAATGGTATCACAATGAACCGGCCGAAGGTTACGTGACATATACCGACGCCGACAAAATATACAACTTCTGTCAGGCAAACAACATTACTATGCGTGGCCATTGTCTGTACTGGTGCGTCGATGAATTTGTACAGGACTGGATAAAGAATCTGTCCTACGCGCCGCTGTCGGCCACGAGCGAGCTGCGGACTGCCGTTGAGAATCGTATGGATAGCGCGATGAATCATTTTAAGGATAAATTTGTCCACTGGGATATCAATAACGAGATGATTCACGGCTCGTTTTATAAAGACCGGCTCGGCGATGACGTCCGGCCGTGGATGTTCCAGGCCGCACACGCAATCGACCCAAACTGCAAGCTGTTCGTAAATGATTACAACGTTGTATCCGGCGGACAGACCGAAGAGTACAAGACACATATTCAGGACCTTCTGGATAATGGTGCACCGATACACGGCATAGGAGCACAATGCCATTTCTGGGGTGGTTCTATCGAACCGCTTATGGTCTATGACAGATTTGAGAGTCTGGCGGAGATGGGGCTACCGATATGGTGCACAGAGTATGACTTTGCATCAGCAGATGAGTATATTAGGGCCGACGGCCTTGAAGCGTTCTATCGTACGGCGTTTAGTCACCCTGCCGTCGAAGGAATTTTGATGTGGGGATTCTGGAAGGATTCACACTGGCGTGATGACTGTTACATTGTCAACATCGACTGGACGCTCAACGAGGCAGGGATACGTTATGAAGAACTGCTGGACGAATGGACCACAATTGATTCGGCTGTTACCGACAGTAACGGTAATACCGATTTGCGGGGCTTCTACGGCGCTTACGAGATTACTCTTACACCTCCCGGCGATGATTCAGAAGTACATACTATAGAGCTTACGGACTCGGGTGGAACAAGTCAGTTTATACTGCAAATTGGAACCGGAACACCGCCCGACGATAACGCCCCCGTACTGGACCCCTTTACCTGGCTATTGCCTCCCGAGGCCGTCTCGGCTGACACGGTTACAATGACTACTCCTGAGGCGAATGATATCAGTGGCGTGCAGTACTACCTCAACAATGTGACTGACCCCAACCATGACAGCGGCTGGCAGGACAGCGCCTTTTACGCCGACGTCGGCCTTATACCAAATACCAATTATTCATACCGTTTCAAAGTCCGTGATAAATCCACTCAGCAAAATGAAACACCTTTCTCGGACACGACGGACGTACGAACGCCGGGCAGCGGCGGCAATATTCTGGCCAATCCCGGTTTCGAAACTGCAACAATAACAGGCTGGAGTAAGTGGAGCGGTGATTTTACGGCTGTAACAGAACAGGCTCATTCCGGCAATTACAGTGGTTTATTTGAGGTAAGGTATGCAACATGGCAGGGACCCGTGCAGGAAATTACGGACAAAGTAATTGACGGCAAAACTTATCAATGCTCCGCCTGGATTAGACTCGAGAACAGTACGAGCGAACCAGTATCAATTTCTATCAAACAGGTGGATGACGGAGGCACAAGCTACCACGGCGTCGCAACGGGTACGGCATATAATGACCATTGGATTAGCCTGGCCGGTCCATTCATCCTGGATGCCAATGGTATTCTCCAGAATTTGACTCTATACATCAGCGGTCCCGCCGCAGATGTGAATTTCTATACCGATGACGTAGTCGTAAAGACCGACCCGGTCAACTGCTCCGACGTTCAGCAGTTTGGTCTTTGCCTGACCTCGGACCTGAGCGGCGATTGCTATGTAAGCCTTGAAGACCTGGCTGTGGTCGTCCAGCACTGGCTAAATACAAGCTGCGGTGAGCTTGAAGATTGTGATGGGGCCGACTTCGAGCCGGACGGCGACGTCGACTTTATTGACTTCAGAACATTTGCACTGCAGTGGATGCAATGTAATAATCCGCAAGACCAAGGCTGTACAGATAACTGGTAAAAGTAAAAATAACTCTTTTGAGAGTGACGATGATAAATGAAAGAAAATCCTGTTGCAGCACGGGAAGCGCCGCAATCCTGATATTATGCCTGATACTTACGCAGACGGGGATAGCTGCGACCGGTGATGTGTATTTCAATACCACGTATCAGCAGCTTTTAGGTTTTGGTGGTGCCGCGGTCTATGATGTGAGCAACCTTGTAGTCCACGAGGACAGAGAAGAAATTTATGACCTTCTGTTCCAGGAACTGGGGATCGAGATTTTAAGGATACGAAACACTTACGATTATTCAAGCGGCAGCGGCGACCTGAGCGCCACAGCAACTATCATTGCTGAGGCGAGAGAACCGAATCGCAGTCCGAATTTAAAGATTGAGCTGGTCCCCTGGTCGCCCGCTTATTACGTTAAAAGCAATAACAATGAAAGCGAAGGCGGAACACTCGCAGGCGGGCCCAGCAATTATGTATACGACGATTACGCCGACTGGTGGTATGAAAGTCTCACTGAATGGTCAAACCACGATGTAGAGCCGGATTATATTAGCCTTCAGAATGAGCCGGACATTGAAACAGACTATGATTCCTGCTATTTCTCGCCAACAGAAAACTCAACATATGCCGGCTACGACCAGGCATTCGAGGCGGTTTATAACAAGCTATATTCTCAAATGGGCTCGAGTATGCCCCAGATGTGGGCCCCTTGCACAATGGGCTTCGGCAATTCCATAGCTTACATCGAAGCGCTAATCGATATAGGCCAGATAGATAACGTCGATGGTTTTTCGTATCACCTTTATAGCGACGGCAGCTATGATAATCCCGACGGCATGATTACGGGGATGGAGGATTATGCCGAGGATTATGGCTACAAGCCCCTGCATATGACGGAATACGTGAAACTTGGCACCACACCAAACTTCGATATGGGTTTAAAGTTCGCCCATCATATTTACAACTGCCTTTATTACGAGGGCGTGACTTCATTTTTCAACTGGACTTTGTTCCGGGGACCAAGTCCTAATGGCGGCGGTATTGTAACTATGACTTCTTCTACCGACTACGTAATTCGACCACAGTACTGGTTCCTAAAACACTACGCCCACTTTACCGACGAGAATTGGTATCTGGTCGATACATCACTTGGTGGAACCGGTTCGGACAATCTGAGGATGGCCGCCTTTCAAAGCCCCGACAACAGTAAACTGACGATTGTGATAACCAACATCTCCACCAGCAGCACCAGCTTAACTCTGACAGTCAATGGTTTTTCGCATGACAACTCCGAAGTCTACCGAAGCAGCGAAACAGAGAACTGGTTATATCTCGGTACATACATCTCTTCATTGTCGCTGCCGGCAGAGTCTATAACAACTATCGCACTTTCCTCAAGCGGACCTATGCAAACGCTGAATTGCTCTTCCACGACAGGCGGTTCCGTAATAATTCCAGGCGAGGGAGATTACCAATACTCCCAGGGTTCCGATGTAACTATCATTGCCGAGGCCGACCAGTACTATCACTTTCTTGACTGGACCGGAACAGCGGTTGATGCATGTGATGTGGCCGACCCTTATGCTGAAAGCACAACTGTAACTATGGACGCCAATTATACGGTGGTTGCCAACTTTGAAGCCGACCCACCTGACGTGACGCCGCCGGAGCCGAACCCGATGACCTGGGCTTCAGTACCCCAGGCAACAGGTTCGAGCTCGATTATAATGACCGCATCGGATGCCAACGACGATAGTCCGCCTGTTCAGTATTACTTCGAGTGCATAACAGACAGCGACGCTAACAGTGGATGGCAGGAAGACAAGACATACATAGCTCAGAATCTTAATCCGAACACCCAGTATACGTTCAGGATTAGGGCACGTGATAGTTATCTGACTCCGAATAAGACGGCCTGGTCGTCAGAGGAGTCGGCAACTACCGAACCGCCGAGTACAGATGTTGAAATTATCGGCGACTGGGAAACCGGCACGACTCATGCAAAAGAAGCAGGAACCAACCGAGTTTTGATATTTGTTGCACATAGCGAGGAACAAGGTGTTATAAGTTTGAATTCTGTGACTTATGGTGGGCAGACAATGACAAAGATTTCTGATGAAATAGTCGGAGATGACTACCGGGCATACGTCGCGGCATATATTCTTGACGAGACCGGCATTGCCGCGGCAACCAGCGGAACCTTTAATCCTACCTGGAGTACTACGCCGGATGATGTTTCATACGGCAGTGTTTTTCTTGAGAATGTCGACCAGACGGCCCCTGTCGGACCTAACGACGCCAACGGGACGCCAGAAAACTCGCCAAATCCGATTACAACGACTGCTCTTCCCACGGAAGACGGCGATATGGTTTTTGTTGCTGCCACATGTGGTAATACAGGTAATTATACAGTAAACAACGATTTTAACGAGCCACTTGAACACGATATGGCATCATCTACGGGCACGGATGGATACAAGCCTGCAATCGGTGTGGATGAAACACCGAGTGTGACTCACAGTGGTCCAAATCGTCAGGTGATTATTGGATTTGTAATCCAGGCCGAAGCAGGAATAATTAATATACCGCCTGCCGCACCTACAGGACTGGTGGCTACAGCAGGCAATGAGACGGTCGGGCTCGACTGGAATGATAATATCGAGCCTGATGTAGCCGGCTACAATGTGTATCGTTCAACAATTTCGGGCAGCGGTTACGTTAAGCAAAACGGGCCAATTGTAAGCCTGTCCGAATACACTGATGATATGGTTACCAACAGTACAACTTATTACTATGTTGTGAAAGCGGTTGACACCAACGACCTTGAGTCCGGTTATTCAAACGAGGACTCAGCTACGCCCGATTACCAGAACTGTGCAGATGTTCAGGCCGGCGGCGACGGTCTTGCCTCAGACCTCGACGGTGATTGTTACGTCAACTACGTGGACCTTGAGATAATAGCTTACTACTGGCTTGATACAGACTGCAGCACATCCGGTGATTGTGAAGGCGCCGACTTCGAGCCGGACGATGACGTTGACTTTATTGACTTTAGTACATTTGGACTTCAGTGGATGTATTGTAACGACCCGGAGGATCCGAGTTGTACGCCTACAAGATAAAAGAAGGAACAAAATGTATACTTTACAGTCAAATCACTTTCTCAGTAAAATTATTGCGGGCGTAGTTATCTGTGTGGCTTTGGCGATTTCAACCGTCGCCCACGCCGGATACTTATCGGGCACCTGCAGTAGCCCTCTGAGTATTAGTTTCAGCAATGCGAGTTTTGTTGGAGGTTTAGGCTGGAGTTCCGGTGGATCTAGAACCATAAGCTACTCAGGCAGCTGCAGCAACTGTCAGTTTGGCCCTGGTGTCTATGGGTGGGGGACAAGCCCTCTCGTAGAATATTACATCGGGAGAAGCGGCGGTTCAAGTGCTGGCTCATATAGTACCTGTAAGGGTACATTCACCTTGTATACAAGGTCCTGTAATGGACCTAACCTCACTGGCGATGGGCCTTTTTCACAGTACAATGCTAGCGGGAGTGGTGGAAGTGGCCAATGTATGGGCGATCACTATGACGGCTGGAGTAATCTAGGAAAAGGCACAAACGCCGGAGGCGGCTACTGTGTAGTAGCAGTAGAGAATTATAATAATGGCAGTGGGAACGCTACTATCAATGTCAGCGGCGCCAACTGGTATACACTTTGGTGGGGTTCGGGGTCAGTTTCCCACAGCTGTGGCGGGGGAAGCCAGAGTCCATATCCAGGCCCGGGCGCTCATCCAATCCCGGGGCGAATTGAGGCGGAAAATTATGACACAGGCGGTGAAGGAGTTGCATACCACGACACCACCAGCGGTAATTCAGGTGGTGACTATCGTTCAGATGACGTAGACGTCGAGACATGTGGTGAAGGTGGTTATAATGTCGGCTGGATAGCAAGCGGCGAATGGCTGGAATATACCGTCGATGTTGACTCTTCAGATATGTATGACATCGAGATACGCGTGGCATCCGAGAGTGCCGGAGGTAATTTCCATATAGAGTTTGACGGCAGTAATGTGACCGGCACATTGAGTTTCTCGGCCACAGGCGGCTGGCAGAACTATACAAGTGTTTTCGCCGAAGATATCAGTCTAAGCGGGGGCCAACAGATTATGCGAGTTTCGATGGACTCAAGTAACTGGAATTTAAACTGGATTGAGTTCACAAGTTTAATGGATTTAACCCCTCCAGACCCACCAACCGGATTATCAGCGACGGCGGGTGACGGCACAGTTTCACTTGACTGGAACGATAACAGTGAAGGCGACCTGGCCGGTTACAATATATATCGTTCGACAACTTCGGGCGGCGGTCCGGGTGGTTATAGCCAGATAGATTCCCTTGTGGCTATTTCCGAATACACTGACGATACTGTTACCAATGGGACTACTTATTATTACGTCGTTACTGCGGAGGATACTTCTTCGAATGAATCCGACTTTTCAAATGAGGATTCGGCTACGCCCATCGACATAACCCCTCCTGCGCCACCTACCGGTCTGGTGGCAACGCCAGGTGATGGTTCGGTCTCACTCGACTGGAACGATAATAATGAACCTGACCTGGCTGGTTACAACGTTTATCGTTCGTTAACGTCCGGCAGCGGGTATACCCAGTTGAATGGGCCGCTTGTTACTTTGTCCGAATATACTGACGACACTGTTATTAATGGAACGACTTATTATTACGTCGTCACTGCAGAGGATGTATCTACGAATGAATCAGGTTATTCAAACGAAGACTTAGCTACACCCGCCGACACGACGCCTCCTGCGGCACCTACCGGTCTGGTGGCTACTGCCGGTAATGAGACGGTTGGACTTGACTGGAACGATAATAATGAGCCTGACTTAGCCGGCTACAATGTGTATCGCTCGACTACTTCGGGCAGCGGTTATGGCAAGTTGAACGGGCCGATTGTGACCGCATCCAACTATACCGATGACACCGTTACCAATGGTATTCCTTATTACTACGTCGTAACAGCGGTTGACACCAACGACCTTGAGTCCGGCTATTCAAACGAGGACTCAGCTACGCCCGATTACCAGAACTGCGCAGATGTCCAGGCAGGCGATGATGGGCTTACTTCGGACCTCGATGGTGATTGTTACGTCAACTACGTGGACCTTGAGATAATAGTCTACTACTGGCTTGATACAGACTGCAGCACACCGGGTGATTGCGAGGGTGCTGACTTCGAGCCGGACGGCGATGTTGACTTTGTTGACTTCAGCACGTTTGGACTTCAGTGGATGTATTGTAACGATCCCGAGGACCCGGGCTGTACGCAAAACTGGTAAATGTCAGAGGAAATCATAGCGAGCACAAAAGTGTAATGAAGGAGAATTATGATGAACACAGGAGCTAATTCAATTTCAATGAAATTTATATATTTCTCGTTGTTGGCGATTTTGTTATTGTCCTTTGCCTCAATCCCGGCACTGGCCGCTACCGGCCAGGTGGATGTTGATACCGCTTATCAGCAGCTTGAAGGCTTTGGGGGCGCCGGCGCCTGGTATGAGGGCTGGCTGACAGCCCATCCTAAGAAAAATGAAATCTACGATCTTCTCTTTGAAGAGTTGGGCCTTGACATTTACAGGGTGCGAAACACTTACGATTACGACTCTGGTTACATATCCCGCTCGGGCCAAATCGTTACGGCCGCCAGGGTGCGTAATCCGATGTTAAAGATTATGATTTCCTCCTGGTCGCCGCCCGGGTACCTTAAAAGCAACGGCGCTCCAACCGGCTACAACAGTACGCTTAAAAAAGACGGCGGTGGTTATATGTATGAAGAATTTGCCGAATGGTGGGCCGACAGTCTGGCAGAGTTTGCCAGTCATGGTATGGTTGCCGATTATGTGAATATGCAAAATGAGCCTGACTTTTCACCGGAACCACCCTACGAATGGGATTCATGCAGATTCGACCCGACTGAGAACTCAACCTTCGCCGGCTATAATCTTGCCTTTGAGGCCTTGTATGATGAGCTAACCGGTATGGCGAATTTTCCAAAGCTTCTGGCACCCGAAGCCTGTAATATGGGCAGTTCTGTGGGTTATATAAATGCCCTAATCGACGAATCCGACGTCTACGGCTATGCGCACCATTATTATGGCGACGGCAACCCCGACAATCCTGATACGTTCATCCCCTCAATGCAAAATTTCGCCTCACAGTATTATGGTGATAAGCCGCTGTTGCAGACAGAATTCTCAGCGGGCAACAGCACCTTCACCGACGCATTGAATCTGGCGCGTCTGATGCATAATTCTCTTACAGTTGAGGGAGTATCGGCATATCTTTACTGGGACCTGTACTGGGAAGGCAGCGGCGGCCTGGTGAGTCTCGATAATCCCTGGGGAGCGGACCCAGGCTATACTATTAATCCCGTTTATTATGCCTTCAAGCACTACTCGGCATTTACCGACCCTAACTGGTATCGCGTCGGGGCATCGACCAACTCGGGCAATCTGCGCATCTCGGCCTTTAAGAGCCCCGACTATACCGAGTTATCGATTATAATAATCAACGATGCGAGCTTCAATATCAGTTTATCGCTTTCATTAGGCGATTTTAATCCGACCGGCTCCGAGGTATACCGAACCAGCGACATAGAGGATACGGCATACGTTGGTACCTTCAATGAGTCGGTTCCTATTGTGCTGCCCGGAGAATCAATTACCACCATCAGCCTGACCGGCAGCTACTTGCCCTCAAACTGCGCCGAGGCCAAGGCCGCAGGCTACAGGCTTACCTCTGACATCGGCGGCGACGGCGATTGTTACGTCAATTATGAGGACCTTGCAGTCATAATCGACTATTGGCCGACTACCACCGGTTGTGGTGGGATGAGTAATTGTGAAGGGGCTGACTTCGAGCCGGACGGTGACGTTGACTTTATTGACTTCAGAACATTTGCACTTCAGTGGGCACAGTGTAACGACCCACAAGACCCGGGTTGTACACCTAACTGGTAAAGGTAAAAAATGACTTTTTTTAAGGGTGATGATGATGAGTAACTATGGAAGAGGTAAACTAATGTACAATCGAAGTTGTTTCCCGGGGGTAAATACCGGAGTAATAATTCCAGTAGCTTTGGTATTATGGCTGTTTATTTCAACTCAAGTGGTTAAAGGTGACTGGGAAAGTGAAGCCAACGCAAGAATCGAGGCGAATCGCAAGAGGGATGCACAGATTACGGTAGTGGACTCAAATGGGGCTCAGGTTCCGGACCTTAATGTGGACATACAGCAGATTTGGCATCGCTTCGGCTTCGGTACATGCCTCGCTCATGGAAAGATAACCAGCACCGACCATCAGGACTTCGTCGTTGACTATTTCGAGTGGGCGGTGTGTGAAAACGAGATGAAATGGTTATCCAACGAAGAAATAAGAGACGAGTGGAAATTTTTAGATGCTGACGATATAGCCGACTGGTGCGCCAACAATGATATTATCTTGCGAGGCCACACTCTTGTTTGGGAGACCGGCTCTCAGACACCGGCTTGGGTATCGGGTCTGGAATGTGAAGAGTATGATACTCCGTGTGAAATGCTGGAAGAAGTCGATGAGCGTATTGACTACACAGTCGGTCGTTACGCAGGCCAAATCGTCAGTT
>Ga0315539_1000871_pt1 | contig 22611 bp, 17 predicted proteins | sample SalMarSW160150MG_FD_203097 | JGI IMG/M metagenome (GOLD analysis project Ga0315539, IMG submission 203097) | Salt marsh sediment microbial communities from the Plum Island Ecosystem LTER, Massachusetts, United States - Salt Marsh Sediment SW1601-150 ... | reverse complement strand
CGGGTGAGCCTTCTGTGTCGTAGAATCCACCCCCTCCCGGCCTCCCCCTAGCAGGGGGAGGAGTCTGAGTTCCCCTCCCTCGGAGGGAGGGGCTAGGGAAGGGTGAGCCATTAGGCACGTAGAACACCCGGCCCGGCTCAACCCCCAGGCTCCACACTATCGTCTCCAGCGCTCGGCTGGCGACCGTGAGGGCGTCGCAATGGGACAGCCCCCACCGCTCCTGCCAGGCGAAAAAGCGCCGCTGGAGCCTGGTGTAGGGTTCGATTTCGTTCCAGCCGCCCTTCCCCTCCCAATCGTCGCTGTCAACGACCAGGCGCGCGTTGGTCAACCCCAACCTCTTCAAAAACCAAAGAGCCAGGGCCACCAAACCAGCGTAGCCCTTGGGCTTGAAACAGTGGACGGCATCGGGTCTCAGGGTCAGGGCCTGCCGCACCAGCCGCCAGGTAACGATCAGGTGCCAAAAGAAAGGGAAGCGAGGTGGCAGGGTGACGTTGCAGATGCTAACCCCATCCTCCTCCCACTCCCGCCCTGAGTCCTGAGGGTAGCTCCAGGGCGGCATTATTATGTCCACTTGATGCCCCCTGGCGACCAGAGCCTTGGCCAGGGGCAGGGCTCGTGAACTCATGGTACCTTTGGGCCTGAGGCCGAAGAGGCCGATCATCACAATTCGCATGGCCCACTCATTATACCCCACAACACAACAAGAGGCAAGAGTCGAAACTCTTGCCCCTATTCGCACAGCTTCCCCCAGCCACAACCCAACTTCTATGGATGTCATTGCGAGGAACGAAGTGACGAAGCAATCCCCAACCTGGTAGGAGATTGCTTCGCTGCGCTCGCAATGACACACCCGCTTCTTGGTTCTATTCCACCGTCACACTTTTGGCCAGATTGCGCGGCTGATCCACGTCGCAGCCTCGACGCACGGCTATGAAATAGGCCAACAGTTGCAAGGGGACGACGTTGACCACCGGCGAGAGGAGCGGCGAGGTCGGCGGGACGTGGATGACGTGGTCGGCCTTCCCAGCGATGGCCTCGTCGCCCTCGGTGGCCAGGGCGATGACGATGCCACCCCGCGCCTTGACCTGCTCGATCTGGCTGACCATCTTCTCGTAGACGCTGTCTCGCACGGCAATGGCCACCACGGGCATGCGCTCGTCAATGAGAGCGATGGGGCCATGCTTCATCTCCCCCGCCGGATAGCCCTCAGCGTGGATGTAGCTGATCTCCTTCAGCTTCAGCGCCCCCTCCAGAGCGATGGGATAGTTGATCCCCCGCCCCAGGTATAGGAAGTTCTCCCGCTTGAAGTACTTGGCAGCCAGCGCGTCGTAGTCATTGCCATTTCCCAAAACCCGACCGACCAGGTTGGGCAGTTCGGCCAAGTGCTCGACCAGCTCCTTCATTCGCGCCGAATCAATTAGCCCCCGCAGCTTCCCCAGGTGCAGCGCTAACAGGTACTGATCAACCAGCGAGGCGGTGAAGGCTTTGGTGGAGGCCACGCCGATCTCCGGCCCGGCCTGCATGTAGATGACGCCGTCGGACATCCGGGCCGCCTGGCTGCCGATGACGTTGACGATGGAGAGCAGCCTGGCTCCTTTGCTCCGCGCCTCCTCCATCGCCGCCAGGGTGTCCACCGTCTCCCCCGATTGGGTGAGAGCCAGCACCAGGGTGCGCTCGTTAATCAAGGGGTCGCGGTAGCGGAACTCCGAGCCGTAGTCCACCTCGACCGGTATCCTGGCCAGGGACTCGATCATGAACTTACCCACCAGGGCAGAGTAGGCCGAGGTGCCGCAGGCCACGATGAACATCCTCTCGATGGCCTGCGCCCCTTCTGGCGAGATGCCAAGCCCATCCAGGCACACCTGGCCGGCCTCGAAGTCCACCCGCCCGCGGATGGTGTCGGTGATGGAGCGGGCCTGCTCGTAGATCTCCTTCTGCATGAAGTGCTTGTACGCGCCCTTGGCGGCGGAAATCGGATCCCAGGGCACGGCGTACGCCTCTTTAGCTACCCGTTGCCCATCGAGGGTGGTGAACCTGGCCCCCTCCTGGGTGATCACCGCCATCTGGCCATCCTCGAGGAAGATCACCCGGCGGGTGTACTCCAGGATGGCCAGCACGTCCGAGGCGAGGAACATCTCCCCCTCGCCGAGGCCCACCACCACCCCGCCGGCGTTGCCCAGGCGAGCGGCGACGATGCGATCCGGCTCTCGACTGCTCATCACCACCACCGCGTGAGCGCCCTTGATGCGCCCCAGCGCTCGCCGCACCGCCCCCTCCAAATCGCCGCCTTCGGCCAGGTACTTCTCCACCAGGTGGGGGATGGTCTCCGTGTCCGTCTCCGAGGTGAAGCGATGCCCCTCTGCCGCAAGCTCCTGGCGAAGGGACAGGAAATTCTCCACGATGCCGTTGTGGATGACCACCACCTCGCCCCGGCAGTCAACGTGGGGATGGGCATTGCGCGGGCAGGGCGCCCCATGGGTGGCCCAGCGGGTGTGGCCGATGCCGATGTTCCCCCCCACCGGGCTTTCGACCAGCATCCTCTCCAGATTAGCCAGCTTCCCCACGTCACGGCGGACCTCGATGCGCCCGTCCTGGATGACGGCCAGCCCTGCCGAGTCGTAGCCACGGTATTCTAAACGCTTGAGCCCCTCGACGATGATGGGCGTGGCCTCACGAGGGCCGACGTAGCCGACGATTCCACACATTGTTATCGTCACCTCCGTGTCATTGCGGGCTGCTCCATGGCGCGTCCGCTCCGCTCACTGTGCAAGAAACCGGTTTCAGTACTGGAGGACTCACAGGCTGGAGTGCAGACGCAAGTCTGCTTTGAGCATGGAAAGGCGGACTTGCGTCCGCAGTCCAGTGAGTTTTCTCAGTTACCGAGTTTGCTTCTTGGTAGTCTTCGCTGCTCGTTCGCGATTCACGCCAGCGCCTTTTTGAGAACTTCCAGCTCCGGTTCGCCCGGCCCGAGCGGCAGGAACACCTTGCCGCCTTGCACCGCAGACCGACAGATAGCCATCATCACTTGAAAGCCGTTGAACGCGCTCTCGCCGTTGCAGGGATGCACCTGAGCATCGTCGTCGAGCCAGTCGGCTATCTGCTGGACGTAGGGCGGCATGTCGTGGGCATAGTTCATATCGCCAGGGCCTGAGATCACCCCATTCGAATCACGGGTGATGGCCCGCCAGCCTCCGCCGGTCAGAACTTCGGCAAAGCCTTCGCTGCCCTGCGCACCGATGCGACACTTGCGCCACCAGTAATCCACTTCAGGCACGTCGGGCGCACCCTCGCCACACTCGACGATGCCGCGCACACCGTTCTCAAACTGGATCAACCCGGCGACGTAGTCGGGCGAAGGGTGAACGTCCTCGAACTTCTCTTTGCCCGCGGCCTGCCCCACCACCCACTCGGCCTCAGCGTCATCGTTGTACCAGCGCGCGTAGCTGATCAGGTGGGGCATCATGTGCAGCATCCAACCCGTGGCGTGCCCGTAGACCGTGTGGACGCGCCCGATGGCTCCGCTGGCGATGATCTCTTTCACCTTCTGGTAATGGTCGCCATAGCGATGCTGGTAGCTGACCACCGACTTGGTGCCGGCCTGGCGCAGCAACTTCATGATCTCCAAAGCCTCGTTGGTCGAGATCGCCATCGGCTTTTCGAAGGCGATAAGCTGCACCCCCGCTTCCACGCCCGCCCGGATGAGTGCCAGCCGGATGTTGGGCAAGGTGCAGAAGGCAAAGACGTCGGGCCGGGTATCGGCCAGCATCTGAGCGGCGTCGGTGTTGATGTGCGACACCCCAAACTTCTGCGCCGCGGCGTCCAACCGCTCCTGATCAACGTCGCACAGGCCCACCAGCTGAAAGCGCGGATTCTGCGAGAACGCCTCGGCGTGATGCGTGCCGCGTTTGCCCAGCCCGGCAATGGCGACGGTGTAGGTTTTCGATGGGTTGCTCATTTATCCCTCCCAGGTGCGGACGATGTGAATCACGTAGTCAATCTCTTCCTGCGTCAATTCGGGGAACATGGGCAGGGAGACGACTCTGGCCGCCGACCTCTCGGTCAAGGGCAACGAGACGTTCAAGTCGGCGGGCATGCCCCAGGGATACCCTTCCTGCTGGTGGATGGCGATGGGGTAATGGGTCTTGGCGTCAATGCCCGCCTGGTTGAGGTACTTGAGCATCTCGTCGCGCTGCTCCGTCTCGATGACGTACAGGTGGTAGACGTGCCTGTAGCCCGCCTTCTCAAACGGGGGCTTGAGGCCGGTGTCCTGGAGCCCCTCGTCGTACATGGCGGCGATCTCTCGGCGGCGATCGTTCCACTGGTCAATCCTCTTGAGCTTGACGCTGAGGACGGCGGCGTGCAGGTCGTCGAGGCGGCTGTTGTAGCCCATGCTGTGATGCGACCGCTTGAGCGAGCCGTGGTTGCGCAGGGCGCGGATGCGGTCCACGATATCGTCGCGGTTGGTGACGACGCCGCCGCTGTCGCCAAAGGTGCCCAGGTTCTTCTGGGCGATAAAACTGACGCAGACCACATCGCTCAGCCCGCCGATGGCGAACGTGTCACCAGCCGCGCCGATGGCCTGGGCGCAGTCCTCGATCACCAGCAGGTTGTGCCGCCTGGCGATCTCGGCGATGGCTGGCATGTTGGCCGGCTGGCCGTAGAGATGCACCGGCACGATGGCCCTGGTCCTGTCGGTGATGGCCGCTTCGATCAAAGTGGGGTCAATGTTGCAGGTATCCGTCTCGATGTCCACGAACACCGGCCTGGCGCCCGCAATCCACACCGCTTCCGCCGTGGCGAAGAAAGTGTTGGCTACCGTGATCACTTCATCGCCAGGGCCGATGCCCAGGGCCATGAAGGCCAGCCACAGCGCGTCGGTGCCCGAGTTGCAGCCGATGGCGTGCTTCATATCGAAATAAGTTGCCAACTCCTTCTCGAAGCGGGCCAGCGTCGGCCCCATCACGTACTTGCCGCTTTCGAGCACCTCTAGAATAGCGGCATCAATCTCTTCCTTCAGATCATGATACTGCCTGACGTGACCGTAGAATCCGACTTTCATGGTTCCTCCTTAGTTTTATGTTTGGCAATTATGTGTGGTGTAGAAAAAGGGTGTCCAGGGTTCCCACGACCAAAGGAACTCAGGAGAACTCATAGGAGCTCAAGGGAACTCCACAAGGATCAGGAGACTGCACAAACAGCAGTCAACAACACTTGGTTGCCAGAGGTTCCTTACGGAGTTGAGGGAGCCAGAGCGAGAGCCCTGGCCAACTGTGGCCCTCCCTGGTGATTGGTGCGGACTTGCTTATCTGCCGCTTCGTGCCACTGCGCCTCCCCTTTGTCCCGCCAGTCGCCTGGCGGTTTTATACGGGGCGCTACATCTCAGGAGGGGAAGATGAGGGACGTGGCCATCCCTGGAGGCTTCCGCTGATCACTCGATTTTTGAACACGGAGTCACGGAGGATCGGAGGTCACGGAATCTTCCGTGCTTCCGTGTAATCCGTGTTTCCGTGTTCCTAGCCCCGCCTCGCGACGGGGAACCTCCTCCTCGTCAACTGGAAACTGGATGTTGGATGTTAGAAATTGGAAATTGGATGTTGGTTTCCAGTCCATGCGCTGTCCTCCCCCTTTCGCAATCTCACTCACATGATCATCACCCCCCCATCTGACGGTTTTACTGAAGACAGATACTACTACGTTTGTGCAGGATTGTCAAATCCGGGCGTAGGCGATTTCATCAGTGGCCGATGAGGACTCCCTGAGCAGCGGCCAGACCTGCCCCGGCCTCGAACCTGTAGCCGGCCCGGGCCAGCCCTTGTTCGATGGCCCCCACCGTGGCCAGGATGTCGGACGCGCTGACCGCACCCATGTGCCCGATGCGAAAGTAGCGCTGCTTGATCTCTGGGTGCAAGCCGCCAGCCAGGATGACTCCTGCCTCCTTGATGTGTCCCAGCACCGTGCGGTCCACGCCGTCGGGATAGTAAGGGGCGGTCAACGTGGTAGCTGACTTGTCGGGACTCACCGGCACCTGCTTCATTCCCAGGGATGTGACCGCCGCCTTGAGTGCTGCGCTCAACCGCCGGTGACGAGCGAAGCGGACCTCCATCCCCTCGTCCAGAATCTGGCCCAGGCTCACGTTGAGGGCCCAGATGAGGTTCACCGCTGGCGTGCCGAAGTAGCGAGGCTGGCGAGACTCGTAGCCTTCCATGATGGGCAGCCACTTGGCCCAGTCGGAGTAATAGCTGCACACCGGAGTCTTCCGCTTGCGGAAGGCGTCCAGCGCCCGTGGCCCGGCCACCACCAGGGCCAGTCCCGGCGGCACGCCGATGGCCTTCTGGGAGGCGGTGAGCGCCAGGTCAATGCCCCACTCCTCCTGGCGCATCTCCTCGCCAGCCACCGCGCACACGCCGTCCACCACCACCAGCGCGCCGTGCTCGCGCCCCAACGCGGCCAGCCCCTTCACGTCCGCGCCCACGGCGGTGGAGGTATCCACGTGGGTGGTGGTCATCAGTTTATAGCCACCCTCTTTCAGCGCAGCCTCCGCCTCCTCCAGGGCAGGCGCGTCGCCGACGGCCGGAGCGCACACCTGGGTCACAACCGCGCCGTAGCGTTCCAGGATGTCGGCGAAGCGGTCGCTGAAGTAGCCGGTGTTCACCACCAGAGCCTTGTCGCCTGGTTCGATGAGGTTCGCAGCGGCGGTGTCCATAGCCAGCGTGCCGGAGCCGGCGATGACGAAAGGCTGTCCGCTGGGGCACAGGAACACCTGGCGCAGCCGCTCCAGCGCCTGGCCGAAGACCTCGATGAAGTTGGGGGCCACGTGGCTGGTGGTAGCCATGCCCATCGCCCGCAGCACCTCCGGAGTGAACTCGATGGGGCCGGGGATCATGAGTAGTTTTCTGTCTTTCATCGTTTGTACCTGCCTTTCTTGAATGATAGTGGAACCTATCATAGTCAATGCAGCACAAGCAAGAGGCCCCAACCCAAGAGGCACTTGGTTGGGGCCTCCAGTGCTTCCTCCGAACTCATCCCGTTACCGCTACTTTAGCTTCGCCCAGGCCAACCCCAGCTCTTCGAGCTTCGCGTCGGTGGGCACGCCTTCGCTGTCCCAGCCGCGCTTCTCGTAGTAGAGCGGAAGCATCTCGGGGATCGGGCAGACGCTGCCGGCGGTGGGCTGCTTCTCTATCGTTCCGTGGGGCTGCACCTCCACTGGCGGCGTCAGAGCCGCTTTCGCCTCCGCCGAGTAGACCTCGTTGGGCATCGGCTCCTCCTCCAGGCGAGGGGGCAGGCGGTCGTCGTCCTTGGTCAACCCCTCCCGGAGGTTGAACAGCTTCTCCAGGTTCCAGACCCTCTCCCCCACCTTCATGAAGTCTTCGACCGAGTAGTCAACGCCTGTCGCTGCGGACAACCCTTTAGCGTAATCCTCAGCCCCGAGGGTGAAGACAGTGAAAAGACACTGGCCTGTACAGTCCAAGGCTGCGGTGAGATGTTGGAAGACCAGCACGAGGTCGGCCTTGTGGCCGTCCTTCGAGAGCCTGAATTCAGCCGTGGGCTCGTCTATATCGGGCGGGTTGAGCCCACAGTAGCGGCCGGCCACCTCTGCCGCTATCAGGTAGGCGCGCACGTGGCACGCCCCCCTGTTCGAGGTGGCGTAGGCAAGCCCCTGCCCCGGGACGCCACGGGCGTCGTAGGCCGGGAACTCTAAGCCCTTCACAGACATCGAGAGCTCAGGGCGACCGCACTTCTCCGCCAGCCTCTTCGAGCCCTCAGCCAGCGCGTCACCAACACCCTCCCGAATGGCGATCTTGCTAACGAGTTTGATCACAGCCTCCCCATCACTGAAGGGGTTCTCCCCCTTCGCATATCCTATCTCGGAGAGGTCCAGTGCCCCCTTCTCGCACAGCTCGAAGGCGCAGGCTATGGTAGACCCGGCCGTGATGGTGTCGATCCCGAGCTCGTTGCAGAGATAGCTCGCCTCCGTTATGGCAAACAGGTCCTGGACTCCACACGTAGCTCCGAGCGCCCAGGCGGTTTCGTACTCGGGACCCTCGCCCTTGCCTATGGTCACATAGTCCGGGCGCGGCTCCGGGATATGCGTTACCCTGGCACAGTGGATGGGGCAGGTGCGGCAGCACCCCCTCGCCTCAATGAGGGTCTTCGGCACCCCTTCGACCTCGCCCGCCATCGCTTCCCCGCCAGCTTTGTTGGCCTCTTTGAGCATCCCCCACTGGAAGTTGCACGTCGGCAGGAGCCCCACTCCGTTGATTAGGTTGTACAGTACCTGGGTGCCGTAGGCCGGCAGGGCCGTTCCGCACAGGGGACCAGCGCGGAGCTTACTCATCTGCTCTCTGGCGGCGGCTCGCAGCTCCCCCGACTTAGCGATCGGGATCTCAAGCGTCCCCCTGACAGCGATGGCCTTGAGATTCTTCGACCCCATGATCGCGCCCCCGCCGTCCCTCCCGCAGGCCCGGCCACATCCCAGCTCATCCGCATCGTTGATTATGCACGCGAACCTGACGAGCTTCTCCCCGCCCGGCCCGATGCAGGCCACTTTTATCCCGTTCTTACCGACCTCCTCCTTGATGGCGGCTGTGGTTGCATAGCAACCCTTGCCCCACAGACCTTTTGCGTCCCTGATCTCGGCCTTGCCATCCTCAATCCAGAGGTAGACCGGGCTATCCGCCTTCCCCCTGAGGATTATGGCGTCGAAGCCAGCGTGCCTCAGCACCTCGCTCCAGTCCCCTCCGGAGTGGGAGTCGAAGATCAACCCCCGGGTGTCCTTACCGGCCGCCGGGCGGGCCAGGGGGGATTTCGACACGATGTTGTACCCTCCCGAACTGGACACGCTCGTTCCGGTCACCGGGCCGGCGGCGAACACGAGGACGTTTTCGGGGCCGAGCGGGTCCGTATCTGGGTCCACCGCGTCGTAGAGAATCCTGACCCCCAGTCCCCTGCCGCCGACGTAGTCCTTATAGTCTGGGCATGCCTCGTCGAGGACTTTGGCCTCGGCCTTCCTGGCCGTCAGGTCAACGTCGAGCACTTTGCCCGTCCAACCGTAGAATTCTTTTTCTGCCATTTCATTCCTCCTGTTTTTTATAGGACGGTAGTTTCAAAGCTCAAAGCCTCTTCCGAACCACTTATGGGCGATTTCCGCTGGGCATCACCTCCTCCAATGAAAGGAGGCGAATCTTTTGACCGCCATCGTCGGTCAAAAGACTCGCCTCCTTTGCAAACACGGCAGGCGTGGGAATTGCTCCCCACACCTTATCGCTCATCCGTCCCGGAGGGAGCGAGATGAGTCGGGGGCTTCGATCAGTCAATGTGGGTGAGAGAAAGCACTGAAAATATTATAACCGAACTGTCGCATCTTGTCAAGAATTTTTGGGCCTTAAATCAACCCGACCACCTCCCCCATCGTCCCCGCCACCTCAACCTCTACTCTCAGCCTCTCGCCTATCGCAGCAAGAGTCATATCGTCGAGAGTCAGCTCCCCTGAGGCGTCGAACATGGCCCGCGGGAGGAACACGACCTCACCGAGGGCACGGCCCTGCAAGACCTCGACCACGTCCCGCCCCGTGAGAAGCCCCGAAACAGTCACCGTCGGCCCGAAGAAGCGATTCTCCACCGGCACGACCTCCACCACCACCTGGGACAGCTCCGCCGCTTTCCTCTCCAACACCGGCGCAATCAACGTCCCACAAACCAGGGTGACCTTCCCAACCCTCGACCTACAATCTCTAATATCCAATATCTCAGCAAGAAACACCCTGGTCAACCCCACCCCGTTCTCCAGTTGAGGAAAGCCATCGTACTCTTCGGCTGGCGGCACGTCCAGGCCAGCCAGCAGATACCACTCATCGGAGGCGTAGACCAAATTTAGGCCATGCTGGCGTCGGTACTCCCGCTGCCAGTCTGAGATCTGAATCAGGATCGACCCCGCCTCCTCAGGCCTGTAAACGCGAAAAGGGCCGCGATGGTACCTGGTGAGGCCGACGGGGACGACGGCGATGGACTGGACGGTCGGATGGAGGGCGGCCAGGTCGGCCACAGTGCGGGCCAGATGCTGGCCCTCGTTGAGGCCAGGGATGAGGACGATCTGGGCGTGAACCTGGATGTGCAGGCTCCCCAGCCGCTTCAACTGCTCGACCACGTCGGGGGCAGCGGGGTTGCCCAGGATGCGGCGACGCAGAGTGAGGTCGGTGGCGTGAACGGAGACGTAGAGAGGGCTGAGTCGCTGCTCGGCCAGGCGATCCCAGTCGCCCTCGGTGACGTTGGTTAACGTTATGTAATTGCCGAATAGGAAGGAATAACGGTAGTCGTCGTCTTTTACGTAGAGAGAGCGCCGCATCCCCAGCGGCATCCCGTTGAGAAAACAGAATTCGCAGTGATTGTTGCAGCGGCGAAGGCCGTCGAAGGTCGGCTCGGCGAACTCGAGGCCCAGCTCCTGGTCGTAGCCCCGCTCCGCCTGGTAGACGATCCGCTCCCCGCCCCGCTCTACAACCAGATCCAGCTCCTCCTCAGCCCCGTAAAAGCGATAGTCAATCACGTCGCGCAAAACGTGGCCGTTGACGGAGAGAAGCACATCGCCAGGCCACAAGCCCAGCTCCGCAGCGATACTGCCTGAATGTACCTCCGCGATCACCCCGCCTTTGGCCAACGTTTATCGCCCTTTCTGCAAGTTGCTGGAGCTGCCCGGCGGAAAAGTGAGATAGTCTTCGGTGGCCGAGTTGAGGTTGCTGTAAACACCTCTGCGCTCAGGCGGCAGCAGGGAGGCCAGTTGATACATCCCTTCCTCGGTCATCTTGCCCATGACCGTCCGCCCGACCCTCCTCCGGGCAGAGGAGAAGCGAAAGACCTTGCCAATGACTATCTTGACGGGAGTGCGGCGCAGTTTTGACAGATTGGTCCAAAAGTGCTCTCCCCCTGTGATGGCCATGGGCAAGATGGGGGCGGCGGCACGCAGAGCGATTAAGGTCATGCCATCGTGGCCTTTCTGCAGCCGTCCGTCGCCGCTCCTCGTGCCTTCGGGAGCCATGAGCAATGCCTGGCCGCCAGCCAGCACCTCCAGAGAGCGGCGGATGGCCTGGCGATCCACTTCGCCCCGGCGGACGGGGAAAGCGCCGTAGAGCCTGACGATGATGCCCAGGAAGGGATGTCGGAAGTTCTCGACTTTGGACATGATCACCAACTCGCGAGGCATCACCCCGCCAGCCAACGCCGGGTCGAGGAAGTTGGTGTGGGTGATGGCGAGGATCAACGGCCCCTCAGGGGGCACGTTCTTCAGGCCGACGATCTCCAACTTGAGAAGTATCTTGAACAGGATATGAAGGACAAAATTACAAAAGCGACGAGTCCACATCCTTCACTCTCAATGGCCCTCTCCCTCTAACCCCCTCTCCCAACCCTGGGAGCGGGGGAACTTGGGCTCCTCTCTCCTGCTTCCCCCCAGGGTTGGGGAGGATTGAGGGGGGGCGGGAGGGGTTGGGCATAGACGCCCCTGTACTCAGAGGGCAGCATGGCGGCGATGCGATACATGATCTCATCGGTGAGCTCGGCCATCTGTTGACGCCGTGCCTGGGGTTTGCTGGCCCAAGGTGGCGGGACAAAGAGCTCGCCAAAGGTAAGGGTCAGCCGGGGGCGGCGCAGGCGCTTCCACTCGACGTAGACCTTCTCCGTGCCGGTCAGGGCCACGGGCAGGATCGGCACGCCGCTGCGCAAGGCCAGGTAAGCAACGCCTTGCCGCGCTCGCTCCATAGCACCGGTCAAGCTCTGTCTGGCTTCGGGGGCCAGGGCCAGCACCTTGCCCTCGGCCAGCACCTGCAAGGCTCGTCGGATGACCTGGCGGTCGAACTGGTCGCGATGCACGGGGATGACGCCGTAGAGCCGGAGCAACTGGCCGGTGACGGGAACGCGGTAGAGATTCGACAGAGCTATGCCCTCTACAGACCAGGGCAACAAGGCTATCACCAGGGGGCCATCAAGGTGCGCCAGGTGGTTAAAGGCAACCAGCAATGGCCCGCCCTGGGGGAGATTCTCCTGGCCCTTGACCTCCAGATGCGTGAGGAGCCTGAAAAGCGTCCTCAGAATAAGACAGGCCAACCGTCGAAAGATCAGTTGTCCTTTGCTCATATCAACTCTTCCACCCTGGCCAAAACCTCGGCTATGCTCAGCTCCGTGGTGTCAATGATGACCGCATCATCGGCGGGGCGAAGGGGGGCCGCCTCCCGCTCGCTGTCAATATTGTCCCGCCGGCGCATGGCTGCCAAAACCTCCTCGTAATCGGATTCCTCCCCACGATCCAGGATCTCCCGATGGCGACGGTGGGCCCTTTCCTCAACAGTGGCTTCGAGGTAGATCTTGAGGTCTGCTTCGGGAAGGACCACCGTGCCGATGTCTCGCCCCACCATGACGATGCGTCCCCGTTGCCCAATCTGCCGCTGCTGATCCGTGAGGGCCTGACGTACGCCGGGGTAAGCTGAGACGGGCGAGACGTTGGCGTCCACCTCCGACCGGCGGATGTGCCAGGTGACGTCCTGCCCATCGGCATAAACAGTGTACTGCCGCCCGTCGTCAGCAGTGTGCCGCGTGATGTTGATCTCGACCCTTTTGGTTAGAGCGGTGATGGCCTCCTCGTCGGCGATGTCAATCCCCTGCTCAAGAGCAATCCAGGTGACGGCCCGGTACATCGCACCTGTGTCGAGGTAGAGGTAGCCCAGTCGCCGGGCCAGGAGCTCCCCAATGGTGCTCTTGCCTGAGGCGGCGGGGCCGTCAATGGCGATGGTGGATGGTTTCACCTTTCAGTTTCCTCACTTCCCCCTCTGTAAGATGCCGCCATTCCCCCACCGACAAATCCCCCAGCTCCAACGGCCCAATGCGGACGCGGATTAACCGCCGCACCGGGTGGCCCAGGGCAGCGCACATCCGCCGGATGTGGCGTTTCTTGCCCTCGTGGAGGAGGATGCACAGCCAGGCCATGCCCCTGGGAGCCTTCCCCCAGCCGTGAATCTGGGCCTCCGAACCCAGCCGCTCCAGCCGCTGGACGGCATCGGCCCGCAGAGTCTCTCCGTCCCGCTCCACACCCCTCAGCATCCGCCGCAGCGTCGCCTCCGTGGGTTTCCCCACCACCAGAGCCAGGTACTCCTTCTCGTGCTCATATCGGGGATGGGTGAGGCGGTGGGCCAGCTCCCCGTCGTTGGTGAGGAGCAGGAGACCCTCGCTTCTGGCGTCCAGGCGACCCGCCGGGTAGAGCCGCTCCCCATCCGGGACCAGGCCCAGTGCGGAGGGTCGCCCCCGAAAATCGCGGGTGTCGCTCAGGTAGCCCTGGGGCTTGTGGAGGAGGATGTAGACCTTGTCCTCCGGGGTGATGGGTTGTCCGTCCACTTCGATGGTGTCCCGGACCGGGTCAACTTTCGTGCCTAATTCGGTGACCACCTGGCCGTTGACCCGCACCCGTCCCTGCAGGATCAATTCCTCGCACTGGCGCCGCGAGGCGACGCCGGCGTGGGCCAGGACCTTTTGCAAACGCTCATCTGGCATCGTGGTTATACGAGGCACAGTATTGCGGAAACGAAGCCCGCCGAAGACGGATTTAGGTCGAGCGTAGCAGGACTGTTTAGTCCTCTGTTGGTAGAATTAGATCGGTCTTGACTCATACGTTGCTCTGGCTAATCCCTCGCGGTTACTTGCTAATCAGCGCCTTCCACAGTCTCCCTGGATCAATCTTCCAACTCTTTGCCATTTCAGCTTCCCAGTTGAGAACAAGCGGAATGATTGGTACCATAAACTTAAACTTCTGCGTGATGGTTAAATCGTCCCTGGTGAGAGCGACTGTTATATCCCGAATCTCTCCCTCCAGAGCAGGGTTAAGTGAGGCCACTAGGCGACCATCTCTAATAGCTCTCAAAGTCTCTTCCATCTCTCCTAAGACGTGCATCATCTCTCCGCGCTTAATCTTGTCACTCTCGATGGCAGCCCAGATTTCCTGCACTTGGCGCTGTTGATCTTTAGGCAGGGAACTCATGATTACTGAGTAAGTAGGTTCCAGCGGAGCAATAGTTGGAATCAGCACATTCTCGAGTTCCATGACGACCGGCGTTGTAGTCAACGCCATATTCAACGCATCCTCGAGTTCACTTTGAAGTAAGTCCTCTCGGTACTTTTCTAATAAATCCCGCAGTTTGAGAAATGCCACAAAGGTTCGCACAGTCTCCTCAGCCGTTTCTCTCGCAAATACTTCCCAGTTGAATCCTCTGGCAAGCTTGTCTGGGGCCCAGCACGTTTCAGCGCTTGGGTCCAGCTTGTACGATAAACCAAGCTCGATCTCAACAATTTGATTATCGGTGGTAATTAAGCCCCGAATGATAAGCGGCTCCAAAGGGATTCTGCCTGCAAAGAACATGCCCTTCCTCACGTGCGAGATGGGAAGCCATGCATATCCGCAAGTAAGGTTGTTGTACTCAATGATTTTGTATGCCCCCCTTCTGATCCAGTCCTCTGATCTTTTTCGGGTCCAATCCTCTGCAACCTGCCTTTGAGTCCAGTTCTCCACAACTAAAAAGTAATTGGGATCCAGTTGGACAAGGTTCATACTCACAAACCAAATTAATCCACTGACAATCGTGCTGTAAAAAATTACTTGGCCAATATCTCTCACTCTGAACATGGCAATAAGAAGGGGCACTACTATCGCCCAGCTAAAGATAGCTGGAAGCAAGGCATTATCTCTTGTGAAGATACGACTTCCCAACATTTGGCCCTCCTATGTTGTGCCTTGCGCTTTTTCTTAACGCAGCACTGAGCAAGCGATGCACGAAACTGAATGCCCGCTTGTGGACTGAGAGTGAGTAATTTTCCGCACAACGACTAATAAACAAATCTAATCTTGCGCCTCATCCGCTTATTCGTTCGTCATCCGTTGCGCCTCCTTTCTCACCCAGCGGCGGCAGCTCGGCCAGGTCCTGCAAGCCGAAGTACTGCAGGAACTCAAATGTAGTGCCGTAGACGATGGGGCGGCCAGCCTGGGACAGGCGCCCCACCGCCTCGATCAAGCCCTTGCTGACCAGGGTGCGCAACACGCTATCGCAGTTGACGCCCCGCACAGCCTCGACGCCGGCCCGGGTGATGGGCTGCTGGTAGGCGACGATAGCCAGGGTCTCCAGCGCTGGGGCGGAGAGCCTGCTAGTCAACTCCAAACCCAGGAAGCGCTCGATGTAAGGAGCTGCATCGGGGGCGGTAATCATCTGCACCCGCCCTCCTTTGCGCTGGAGACGCAGCCCCCGCCGCTCATACTCCTGGGCCAATTCTCGCAGCGCCTCCTCAACCACCGCCTGCTGGACGCCGATGGCCGCCGCCAAACGTTCAACGGCCACCGGCTCATCGGCCACGAAGAGCAAGCTTTCGATCAGGGACTTGATTCCCAAGCTCCCCTCCTCCAAAGCTTGCCCTGAGCAAGGTCGAAGGGTCGGGGGAGGGGTTGGAGGTGGGGGCATACTAGACATCCTCGTAGGCCACCGGTGGCTCTGGGGTATCGGGCGTTCCTGAGAGCAGCGGTGGCTCGGTGAGATCGCGGATGTGCTCTGAGACCAGCGGTGGCTCCGTGGAATAAGGAGCGTACTTGATGTTGACCCTGACCTTGCGCAGGCTCAGCCCCATCTTGTCCTCGACGGCCTCCCTGGTCACCTGGCAGACCTCCTCGGTCTTGGTTGGGACATCAACCTCTGGGCTGGTTTCCAGGTCGATCTCCACCTCGACGCCGCCCCTCCTGCCCCAGACGTTCGGCTTGATGGAGGTAACGCCCTCGAGCTGACTGATGTTGTGCTCCAACCGGCGAGCGATGGACTCCACCGTCAACTCCGCCTGGCCGCCGCTGATGCTCTGCACCCTGATGGCCCTGGGACGCCGCCGCCTGATCTCAAGCCAGATCAACACGACGCAAACGACGTCCACCAGCAGGGCCAGGGCGACGCCCACCACAAGCAAGGTGAGTGGACTAACCAGGGCCAGGTTATAATCCAGGTTCCACAGCCACCCCTGCAAGACCTCGATCATCGGCTGAGGCACGACCAGCGCCACGGTCATGACAACGATGGTCGCCAAGAGGAGCAAGATCACCACCACGCGATTAAATGTGTTCATCACAAGACCTCCTTATTCAATGTAGTTACGCAGAAACTCGCGCACCGTCTAAATTATACATCATATTTTCTTCTTCGTCCAGCGACGGTAGCGATGCCAGTCGCCAGGCCCAACAACGCCACCAAGCTGATGGTGGCTCCCAGTTTGAATGAGAGGGGATCGTAGACGAACTCCACTCTGTGCTGGCCCGCTGGCAAGTACACTGCCCGAAAGAGAAGGTTCGCTCGGTAGATGGGCGTCTCCAGGCTGTCGGTCAGCGCGCGCCAGCCAGGATAATGGGCATCGGTCAGCACCAAATAGCCCTCCTCAGCCAGATTGGCGGAAATCACGACGCGCTCTGGCTCGTAGGACAGAATCTCCACCTCGTCCTCCCCAGCCCCCCCTCTTTCCCCCCCAACCTTGGGGGGGACGAGAGAGGGAGACAGCGCCTCCTGCCCGCCCGAGGCCAGGATCACTTCGTTCTCAGGCCGGAAAGCCGGATCTTTCATGGCTGCGATAGCCGCCTCGTCGTTCAGCACCTGCGCCTGATGAACGACGAAGGCTCGCGGCAGGTTGTCCAGGTTCTCGTAGATCTTCACGTCGCCACTGTGCACCAGACGGAACCGCCCCTCGGTAGAAACAACCACGGGCCAGAATGTGGCCGTCCTTTCGTCAATGAGGCTGAGCCCCCGCAGGTGCAGCCACCCAGCCGGGGCTAGATACTCAATCAAGATCTGGCGAGGAATCAGAGCTTCACCAAACTCCAGGCGGGCGAGGTAGTCATTCCCCTGGGAATTGTCGGGCCAGTGACGGCAGACCCTGGCCTGGTCATGCTGAACCCCACCCCCAGCGTATTCACCCTCCGCCGTCTCCATTCCAGCCCGCAGGAGACGGCTGTGCACCACCCCCAGCCCGTCAGTGACCGTCACCTGCGCCACAGGCACACCGTTAGGCAAATCCCCTGCCCCCTCCAGGTGGGAGACCAGGCCCAGGGCAGTAACGGCAAAGTCGGGCAGCTCCGCCACTTCCACCTGAGAAGCCGCCCCAGGGCCTAGAACGGCCTCGTGACTAAGGTCGTAGTAGACGTCGTCCACCCAGACATCGTGAACCTTGTCGGTGATGACATATTTGACGTTGAGCAGGCTCAGCAGCCGCGACGACGGTATCTCCGTCAACCGCTCGCGCAAGCGTCCATCGGGCGAAGGCTCGGACAGGAACAACTGTTGCAGCTCGACGTAGCGCTTGAGGGGGAGCACCCCGCCGTCGTAGCCGTCCACGCTGGGGATGCGGTAGACCAGGGGCAGGTTGGGGGCCAGTATCTCCTTCAGCTTGGTGACCACCACGTAGTCGTAGATGGCTTGAGGAGACAGTTGGTCCTCGAAAATCTGCCGTATCTCCCCCAGATCGCCGGGATCAAAAGTCAGGTCCGAGATGCTGAGGAAGCGATCCGTGGGCTGCCCAGCGGCTAAAAGGTGAGCCGGAGCAGTGCGCAGGGAGGAGTAGGCTTCCGGAGCAGTGGGATGGTTGTAGGCCAGGCCACGGCTGGCGGCGAAGAGCTCCCCGACGACGGTCAGTGCGACTACCAAGCGAAAAGCAGGGTGTGTCGCGTGAGCAGATAGCCCCACCCACACTAAGGCCGCAGCCAACAGAGCCAATGGCAGCCAGGCTAAGATTGTGGACCGGGTGGGGAAGTTGAGGAAGGGGGAGATGAGAATTAGGGTAGCGGCCAATACACCGATGGCTATCAGCAGACGACGACGGACGAAGCGCGACAGCTCCCCAACTTTGCAACCGGCCAGACTGGCTTTGGCCGGGAGGGAATAGCTCAAGAAGTCCGCCCCCAGCCCCGCCAGCATGGCTCCGCCGAAGGTGTAAAGATACAGCCAGCGGGCCGGCGCTCGGAATAGGTCAAAGCCCGGCACCAGCTTGTACAAGACGAAGTAGAAGGGATTGTAGGCCCCCAGTCCCAGGAACAGGCCCAGGGCCGTCAGGAAGACGAGGAAGGGCCGGGCCGGGTGGCGTCGCTGGAACAGGCTCCCGACGAGGGCCAAGGCCAAAGCGACGATGCCCAGATAAGCGATGTACTCACTGAAGACCTCCTCACCGCCGAAGGTCGGCAGCAAGGAGAGGAGCAGCAAGCGCGGCTTGAGAGAGAAAGAGGCAGCCTCGCGGTAGGACAGCCCCCCTCCCCGCACGGAGAGCCGCGAGAGCTCCAGGGTCGGCAACAACTGCACCGCCGCCAGAGCCAAAGCGATGATCACCACCAAGAGGTAAATCAGCAGGCCGCGCCCAACCTCTGCCCACAGCCCCTTCTGCTTCCACCTATCCCACAGCGGTGGAAAAAGCGCATAGACCCCCAGAGCAAACAAGGTGATGTACGACGACTGAGTATGACCCGCTGCGAACTGTAGTCCCACCACGAGTCCGGCCAGCAAAACATACGACCATCCTCTACCTCGCTCGGCCTGGATTGCCAAATCCAGGCCAGGCCGCCGGATCTGGCGATCCGGCGGGAGCAGGTTAGCAGCGGGGTTCTGCAACCTTCGCAAGGTTCCCCCCCTAGCCAGGTCGAAAAGCAAAAAGAGCAGTGGCAGCCAGACGGAGCAATTCAACTGGTTGACGTGCTCCACCTGGGCACCCACGAACCCGCTGAGGGCGAAAACCGACGCCGCCAGCCAGGCTGCCCATCTCCCCAATCCCAGCGAGAGACGAGCATAGAGGTAGGCAAAAAGGCCCGCCAGGAAAACGTGCAGTATGATCGAATAACTGACCATCTTGGGCACAGGCAGCCAGTAGAGAAGAAAGTTCAGGGGATAGAAAAGCGCTGTCTGGGCGTTGGCCAAAAACGGCACGCCCATGAAGAGATACGGATTCCACAAGGGCAGGCTACCCTGGCGCACAACTTCAGCGGCGTAAGCCTTGTAGGGATAGAAATAGGTGAAGACGTCCAACCCCACCAGGATGAGGTTGGTGAAGGCGATCTTCCAGAAAAAGGCCAACGTCAGGGCGAGCAAGGTGGCCAAAGCACAAAGGTCTCTATCAACCTGAAACGTGAAACGTGAAACGTGAAACGTGAAATCTCTCACTTCCAATCCTCGATGCGGAAAACGGTGAAGGAGGTGCTGCCGTCGCGCCGGTAGGTCCAATAGACACGGCGGAGCGTCAAGCCTGCCTCGGCCAAAGCATCCCTCACCCCTGCGGTTGACTTCCCATTGGGGAAGACGACGTAGCGCTGAGCGTCATCTACCTGGCGGGCATCCTCAGCCAACTCCTCAGGCAAAGGGTACCAACGGAGAACCAGGGGGAAGTCGAACATGTAGAAGGAGTAATGCCAGCCCAGCCAATGGTGATACAAAATAGAGCCGGCGGGAACACGATCACGGAAATAGTGAGCCACCGCTTCGATACCATCGTAGGCTCCGTGGTCCCCGCCGATGGGGTATCCGCTCTGTGCCGCTGTCAAGGCCGGCCTGGTCAATGTGACGGCCAATAAGACGACGACCAACAACGCCCGATTGTGGGAATCCACCCTCCCCCTACCCCTCCCTGAGAGGGAGGGGAGAATACTTGCCAGTGCCCCGCTCGCCAGCCAGATGATCCTCGCCAGCAGGATCAGCAAGAGGGGAACCAGGCCCAGCAGGTAGCGATCCCAGATGTTGAAGCTCAACAGCCAGTGGCCCAGCAGGAAAAGGACGACGAAGGCTAACAAGGCGACATCGAAGAAAGCCGCCGGCTCTCCTCCCCTTCCTCCGCCCCCCTGACCCCCCAAAGTTGGGGGGAACGGGGGGAGGGGGGAAAGAGGGGGGACGAGGTCGTAAAGCAGGAGGCAGGGCAAGCCGCCCAGCAACAGGACGTTGAGAACAGGTGAAGCGGTTATGTAATGCAGTATCTCAGCCCAGTCTCCAAGCCGTTCAACCAACTGGGTGGGGTCTGCCCAAGCCAGGCCGCCGTAGCTGATGAGGCTCTGCTCAAAGTAGTTGGGCTGCAACTGCCAGCGCAGGGAATCCCACCAGGCCACGGGCGCCATCACCGCCAAGAAGCCCAAAGCGAGAAGTAGCCCTCTCCCCCCTAACCCCCCTCTCCCAATCCTGGGCGAGGGGGGAAGCGGACTCCCTTCCCTCACTTCCCCCCCAGAGTTGGGGGGGACGGAGGGGGGGCGGGAAGGGGCTGGGGACCTGTGGCGACGGGCGCCGATAACTGCGGCCAGAGGCACAAAGAGAAGGCCCTGTTGCTTGGTGGCCGCCGCCAGCCCCAGCATGAGCCCAGACCACCCTAAGTTCCCTTTTGCCGCCAGGCAGAGGGCCGCCAAAACCCAGGCCACCATCAGGGGATCGGTGAAGGCTGTGGAAGCGAAGAGGATGTTGAAGGGAGAAAGCGCCATCAAGATTGCCGCCACCATAGCCACCGCTCGTCCGTAGAGTCGAGAGGCCAGGTGGTAGAGCAGGGCGATGCTGGTCACGCTGGCCAGCATGCTGGGCAAACGGGCAACCACCTCAGAGCGACCGAAGAGCTTGAAACAGAGGGCCAGGGTGTAGATGAACAAGGGCGGTTTGTCAACGCGGAAGTGGTTCAGGATCGGGTCGCGCCCGGTGGCGACCTGGAGGGCCCAGAAGCTGTAGAGGGCCTCATCTTGATGGAAGCGGTTCGCGCCGATGGGAGCGAGCCGCAGGGCTGCTCCTACGAGCAGCAACAACGCCAGGCTCAAAGCCACCCAATGGCTACGAACCCCACCCTTCAGTCTCATTGGATCCAAAATTGCTCTGAGGGGATTGCCAAATCCCCGCTTTTGGCCTGGATCTGGCGATCCAGGCCGAGCAGAATTGGATCTACTGAGTCCCTTCATGAAACGATCAATCAACAAACCGATACTTGATCAGCGTCCACAGGGCTGTGATGCCGTCCCGCCAGGTCAGCTTCTTGCCCTCGTGATATTCCCGTCCCTGGTAAGAGATGGGCACTTCGTGGATGCGGTAGCCTCTTTTCAGCAGCTTGGCCGTGATCTCAGGCTCAAGCTCAAAGCGGCGCGAGCGCAGCGGAATGGACTTGATGACCTCGGTCCTGCAGGCTTTGTAGCAGGTCTCCATGTCGCTCAAGGCGGTGCCGTAAAGGACGTTCGTGACCAGAGTGACGATCCTGTTGCCCAGAGCTTGCAGGAAGAACATGGTCTCTCCGGACGCCATGAACCGCGAACCGTAGACCACCTCGGCCTGACCTTCGAGGAGGGGCTGGAGCAGCTTGTGGTAATCGCGGGGGTCGTACTCCAGGTCGGCATCCTGGATGATGATGAAATCGCCGCGGGCGTGTTCGAGTGCCGTGCATACCGCTGCCCCTTTGCCTCTATTAACTTCGTGATAGAGGATCCTGAGGTCGCCTTTTTTCTCCTCCTCCTTCAACACATCTCGCGTGCCATCGGTGGAGCCATCGTCAACGACCACGATCTCCTTCTCCAGGTCAACGGCTCTGACTTGAGCCAGGATTTCCGACAAGGTTTCCCGCTCGTTGTAGACGGGCATGATCACAGAAAGTAAGGGCTGATTCATTGGCAAAAGCTCCGGTTGTCGAGATAACATCCGACGGCGACCTGAATTATAACCTGTTTTGGAGTAGCTGTCAAAGCACTTGTCTTCGAAAAAGGAATCGCCCTCGCTATGGATAGAGGGCGATTTCTTTGACAGCAGTTTGTGGCCGCGAGTCCAGCAAAGCAATCCCCTGCCAGGTTAGGGATTGCTTCGTCGCCTCGCTCCTCGCAATGACACTTACCTCACAACGTCTCCAGATAGCGATTGATCTCCCAATCGGTTACCTGGATACGGTACTCGTCCCACTCCGCTTTTTTAGCCCGCACAAAAGCCTGATAGGCGTGCTCCCCTAGCGCCTGCCGCAAGACCTCGTCTTTCTCCAGCTCATCAATGGCCTCCCTCTGAGTGCTCGGCAAAGTGGCGATGTCAAGCTCCCGCAATTTGGCATCGTCGAAATCATACACGTTCTCCTCCACCGGGGGAGGCGGTTCTGACTCCCGCTCGATGCCGTCCAGGCCCGCCCAGAGCATGGCGGCGAAAGCCAGGTAAGGGTTGCAGCTCGGGTCGGGGCAACGCAGCTCCAGGCGAGTGGACTGCTCCCGGCCAGGTGAGTATCTTGGGATGCGAATCAGCGCCGAGCGGTTGATCTGCCCCCAGCAGACGTAGACCGGGGCCTCGTAGCCGGGCGTCAGGCGCTTGTAGGAATTGACAGTCGGCGCTGCGATGGCGGACAGAGCTCGGGCATGCTCTATCTGGCCAGCCAGGAAAGCATAGGCCGTCTTAGAGAGCTTGTACTTATCGTCTGGGTCAAAGAAGGCACTTTCTCCATCAGAGGTGTAGAGGCTTTGGTGGGTGTGCATGCCCGAACCATTGATGCCGAAGATGGGTTTGGGCATGAAGGTAGCATAGAGGCCGAAAGTCTGCGAGACCGCCTTGACGGTGTAGCGCAAGGTCATAACGTTGTCGGCGCTGGTCAGGGCATCGG
>Ga0315539_1000870_pt1 | contig 22612 bp, 24 predicted proteins | sample SalMarSW160150MG_FD_203097 | JGI IMG/M metagenome (GOLD analysis project Ga0315539, IMG submission 203097) | Salt marsh sediment microbial communities from the Plum Island Ecosystem LTER, Massachusetts, United States - Salt Marsh Sediment SW1601-150 ... | reverse complement strand
GGCCGGCTGACGATCTCCAGGAGAGGCACGCCGGCGCGATTGAAGTCCACCAGGCTATGCCCGCCCAGGTGAAACAGCTTGGCCGTGTCCTCTTCCAGGTGCACCCGTTCGATCCTGACGCGCTTGCTTTCCCCGTCCACCTCGATTTCCAGCCAGCCGTCGCGCGAGAGCGGCAGGTCGTACTGGGAGATCTGATACCCTTTGGGCAGGTCGGGGTAGAAGTAGTTCTTGCGGTCGAACCTGGAGAACTCAGGGATCTGGCAATTGAGGGCCAGGGCGGTCATAACGGTGTACTCTACAGCCTTTTGATTGATGACCGGCAGCACCCCCGGCATCCCCAGGCAGACGGGACAGACGTGAGTATTGGGCTCTGCCGCTGCGTAGTCCGCGCTGCAGCGGCAGAACATCTTGGATTCGGTTAGCAGTTGGGCGTGGACTTCCATGCCGATGACGGCTTCGTAATCCACAGCGATCTCCTATGGATGCAAGTTTGGGTTCCCGATGGCCAATCCCTCGGCCTCGGCTGCCTTCAGCAAATCCTCATCGGCGGCGACGAAAGTGAGGGGCGGCAGTTGCCTTTGGAGCAACTCTGTGTTCATGGCAAGGGCTGTCGCCAAGTGAACAGCGTCGTAGCCACGCAGGTAATGACTCTGCGTCAGATCAACGGCACGGTCAATAATCGTCCTTTCGGTAGCCACTAAGCGATAGCGTTCAGCACAATCGCCGATGAAAAGGTCTAGGTAGCTCAACCGCTCCTCAGCCGAGATCCTACCGCCCCGTGTTGCTCGGGCGAAGGCAGACGCAACCTCAGCCAAAGTGATCTCAGCCATGATCAAAGTGTTTTCCTCATTGCTGCACAAGGCTTGCACCCAAGCACTGCCCATCTCCGAGACATAACGCTTGACAACGGCGCTGGCATCCAGGTAGTAGGTTGGCATCTAGCGCTCTCCTCGGCCTTGGATGATGATCTCACTGAGCGGTGGGGTGAAAGTCTTTTTGGCTAACTCCTGGCGTATCCTCTCCCGCTCGATGGGATCCAGGCAACGCACGTACTTCTCCTGCAGGTCTGGACTTAAAGGGCGGATGAGTCCAGAATCCTCTAAGGCCTGAACGACCCGCGCTCGCTCACTCTTGACTTCTGGAGTCAGCTCTTTCTGCAGGATACCCAGCGCTACCTTCTGTGGTTCTTCTCCTCTATCCACGGCCCGCCTTTGCAAGAGGGCCAACAGATCCTTTGGCATTTCCAATGTCAAGGTATTCATGTTTCTCATCCTCCATACCTTTCGGCTTTCAGAGCAATATCTCCAACGGTTTGCACTCCAGCCCATGGGCGCTAGCGACCCCCTCGCAAGCCACCTTACCTTTGTGGACGTTAACGCCTCTAGCCAGAGCCGCGTCGTTCTTCACAGCCTCGACGAAGCCCAGGTTGGCCAGTTGCAGGGCGTAGGGCATGGTGGCGTTGGTCAGGGCATAGGTCGAAGTGCGCGGCACGGCGCCGGGCATGTTGGTGACACAGTAGTGGATCACACCCTCTTCGACGTAGATGGGGTCGGTGTGGGTGGTGGGGCGGGATGTCTCGATGCAGCCGCCCTGGTCAATGGCCACGTCAACGATCACGCTGCCCGGCCTCATGCTCCCCACCATCTCCCGCGTGACCACGTGAGGCGCCCTCGCGCCAGCGACGAGCACCGCCCCGATCACGACATCGGCGCGTTTGACAGCCTCGGTGACGTTGTGAGGGTTCGAGCTCAGGGTGACGAGATTGCCGTGAAATATCTCGCTCAGGTGGCGAAGCCTATCTATCCTGAGATCAATGGCGATGACGCTGGCTCCCATGCCGAGGGCCATCTCCACCGCGTTCTTCCCCACAGTGCCGACTCCGACGACAGCTACGGTGCAGGGAAGAACGCCAGGCACCCCGCTCAGCAGTTTGCCCCGTCCGCCGCTGGGCTTTTCCAGACAATGGGCAGCCACCTGTACTGCCATCCTGCCAGCCACTTCGCTCATAGGCTCTAGCAAGGGCAGCTCGCCGTTCGGCAACTCGACCGTCTCGTAAGCCACGGCTGTCACCTTCTTCTCCATCAGAAGCCTGGTCAAATCCCCTAATTTCGGGTTGGCGAGGTGAAGATAGGTAAACAGAAGTAGATCTTCACGGAAGAACTTGTATTCCGGCTCGATAGGCTCCTTGACCTTGAGCACCATCTGGGCTCCCCAGGCATCGGCGGCGGTAGGCAGAATCTTCGCTCCTGCTCGCCTGTACTCCTCGTCGGAGAAGCCGCTCCCCTCGCCAGCCCCTTTCTCGACCAGGACCTTGTGTCCCGCCTTGACCAGCATGTCCACCCCGGCAGGCGTGGCGCCAACCCTGTTCTCGGCTGTCTTGATCTCCTTCGGTACTCCGATGATCATCGTTGACCCTCCCTAGATGTATTTTGATTGGAGCTGCTTGTTACGCTCCATACGTCCTCGGCTTCGTCGTACGCCAACTCGAAAAAGCCGCCTCTCTCCGTGCGCGCCAGGAAATGAGGCCCCTCCGGCGCTCGCCAGGCCCGTTCCACCGCCTGGACGACGTGGCGCTGGCCGTGCCAGACGAAGGCACGGGGCTCCTGGGCGTAGGTGCGGCCCGAATAACACTCGACAATTGGTTCCATGGTTTCGGTACGCCCCTTCGACGAGCTCAGGACACCGCTTCGGCTACTCAACCCAGGGAAGCTACAGCCTGAGTCCCTTGAGATACTCGCGGAGCGGCGGGCCGATGCGGTCGTCTTTCAGGGCCAGGGCAATGAACGTCTGCAAGAGACGCAACGGATCGCCGGTGGTGTACCAGGTCCCCGTGATTGGCTGGGCTACGACCCGTTTTCGTTGGGCCAGGGTCAACATGGCGTCGGCCATCCACAGCTCCCCTCCCTTGCCCGGCATCTGTTCCTCCAGGATTTTGATGATTTCGTAGGGAACGACGAACCTCCCTATCTGAATGAGATTGGAGAGGACCTTCCCCGGATCGGGCTTCTCAATGAGGTCTTCGATTTCGGGAGCCTCTGTGCCCTCTTTCAGCTTGATGCAGCCGTAGAGGTGAGCTTCCTCCCAGGGTACCTCGTAGGAGGCCATGGCTGCGGCGGGCTGGTAGCGCTGATAGGCGTCCATCACCTGGCGCAGGCCGGGCGGGTCCGCATCAATCACGTCGTCGCCAAACATGTAGACAAACGTCTCGTCCTTGCCGATGAAGGGACTGGCCGCCAGCACCGGGCTGCCGTTGCCGTAGGGCAGATCGTCCCCCTGGCGGACGAAGGCGAAGTTAGCCAACCGCGAAATGCGCCTGACCTCTTCCAGATAGTCCAGCTTGCCTGTCGCCTCCAGAGTCCGCTCCAGTTCGGGCGCTGAATCGAAATGATCGGTGATGGCATGGCTGCCGCGCCGCGTCACCAAAATGACGTCGGTGATGCCTGAGCTCACGGCCTCTTCCACCACGTGCTGGAGGATGGGCCGATCCAGCAGCGGGAGCATCTCCTTGGGCACGGCTTTAGTGGCCGGCAGGAACCGTGTCCCCAGCCCGGCCGCGGCGATGATGGCTTTGGTGATTTTCATACTCGTTGTTCCCTCTTTTGGTGTGATCCTTTCACAGCTCATCATGAGCTTGACGAAACTGCTTATCGGTCAGACCAGCTATCTTCACCAGCTTGTGTAGCAATCTCCTGTCAACTTCTTGATGGTCAGGGATTGACAGATGCACGTAAATGTCCCCGTACTTCACCCCAGGCTTGGTCAGCACAAAATGCCCTTTGCTCTTGCCCCTGTATTGCCAGCCAAAATGCTCGAAGACCCTCACTGCCCTTCGGCCAGATATCACTGGCAGCTCTGAGATGCTCATACGGGCATCAACTCCACAGAGACAAGCTCCAGCCCCCTCTCCTCCGCGCCTTCTGGTGCCTGTGTTGCCGCTGGGACAGTGCTGGCCGCAATCATGTCTTCCATCATAACCTTAAGGCAAGCCTGGACAGCGTCTTTGATGTTGGCCAAAGCCTCCTCTTTTGTCTTGCCCTGAGTCATACAGCCTGGGATTTGTGGGCACTCCGCGATGATATAGCCGTCTGCCCCTTTTTCTAGAATGACCTTAAGCGTCATTGGATACTCCTCCCTCCGACACTGAATTTCTTAACCTCTTTCGCGTCTTTTGTCCCTTTCGCCATTTCGCATTCCAGCCTCTTCATCAGGACACAGGGAACGGTAGGCGTCCAGGAGATACTGCCACTCGAACCAATCGGCAGCATCGCCTAGTTCGCCGGCATTAAACTTGGCGACAAAATCCTCCGATGCCATTCCGTATCGGCGCTCAAGGGCAGTTAAGCGCTCCTTGTATCTGCTGAGCCCGAACCCAAGAGCTTTCATCTTCATTTTTAAACTTGACTTCACGATAGGGACGACTTCCCATTGAAGAGTTATCGTATCCATAGCGTCACCTCCAATCGGTCTGGGCTAGGCAATGCATCGCCTCTTCTCAGTCATAACCTTAAGGCAAGCTTGGACAGCTGGAACACGGAAACACGGAGAAGCGCGGAACACACGGAATCCCCTTCCGTGTCCTCCATACGCTTCCGTGCCTTCGCGATTCTGCCCCTGCAACAAAGCCCGCCATTCCTCGGCTGGCGCTACTTTCCAGGGCGGGCATGATATCGCGCTCATCCTCAGTTCACCGCTCATAACACGGGTTTCCTCTTGTGCCACCCCGTAGCCTGCTCGTAGGCATAGGCCAAGCGCAGGACCGCTTCCTCGGCGAAGGCGTCCCCCATGATCTGCAGGCCCACGGGCAGGCCGTCGGCGAAGCCGCAGGGGATGGAGATGCCGCAGATGCCGGCCAGGTTCAGAGAGAGGGTGAAGACGTCGGAGAGGTACATCTGCAACGGGTCGTTCACCTTCTCGCCGATCTTGAAGGCCACGGTGGGAGAGGTGGGGGCTACCAGCACGTCGAACTTGCTGAAGGCCTGGTCGAAATCGCGCTTGATGAGGGTGCGCACTTTTTGGGCCTTGAGGTAGTAGGCATCGTAGTAGCCTGCCGAGAGGGCATAGGTGCCCAACATGATGCGTCTTTTGACCTCGGGCCCGAAGCCCTTCTGACGGGTCTGGCGGTAGGCATCCCACACATCTTCTACATGAGGATGAGCGTAGCCGTATTTCACGCCATCGTAGCGGGCCAGGTTGGCTGAAGCCTCGGCCGGTGCAATCAGGTAATAGGCGGGCAAGGAGTACTCGGTGTGAGGTAGCGAGACCTCGTCCACCTCTGCCCCCAAGTCAGCCATTTTTTCTATGGCTGCTCGCACCGCTGTTTCCACCGCAGGCTGCATACCCTCGACAAAGTACTCGCTGGGAACGCCCACTCTCATTCCTCGAATGTCTGGGACGAGGGCCTGGGCATAATTGGGGGCGGGGACATCCACGGAGGTGGAATCGCAGGGGTCATAATGGGCCAGGGCCTGCAGCATGATGGCGCAATCGGTCACGTCCTTGCCGAAGGGGCCGATTTGGTCCAGCGAGGAGGCAAAGGCCACCAGTCCATAACGGGAGACGCGGCCATAGGTGGGCTTGAGGCCCGCCACGCCGCACAGCGCTGCTGGCTGGCGCACACTGCCGCCAGTATCAGAACCCAGGGCGCCCAGGCATTCGTCGGCGGCTATAGCCGCAGCGCTACCTCCACTGGAGCCGCCAGGAACCCGGCTCAGATCCCAAGGGTTGTGAGTCGGGAAATAGGCCGAGTTCTCCGTGGAGGAGCCCATGGCGAACTCATCCGGGTTGGTTTTGCCCAGGATGACGGCCCCCTGCCGGCGCAGACGCTCGATCACCGTAGCGTTGTAGGGAGGGATGAAGTTTTCCAGGATCCTGGAACCACAGGTGGTCGGCACGCCTGCTGTACAGATCACATCTTTGATGGCCAGGGGAATGCCAGTCAGGGGATCGAGGGGATTCGCTGGATTCTTTCGCCAGGCTGCGATCCGATCGTCGGCCTCCTGGGCCTGATCCAGAGCCGATTCAGGGGTAACAGTGAGATAAGCTTTGACCTGGTTATCAACTTCCACGATTCGGTCAATAACGGCTTGAGTCAGTTCGACGGCCGAGATCTCGCCCTTTCTCAACAGCTCTTGAGCTTCGTGGATGGTCAGCTCATATAATTTCAAGCTAGCTCCTCAAGAGAGATGGCAGTAAGCTTTCGATCACTCCAGAATCGCTCGCACCTTGAAGCATCCATCCTCGGCTTCGGGTGCATTGGCCAGGACGTCTTCGCGGGCGAAGGAGGGCCTGACCTCGTCGGCCGCCATCACGTTCCGCAAGGGGAGTACCGTGGCTGTGGGGGGGATAGCCTCGGTGTCCAAACGCTGCAACATCTCGGCGTACTCCAGGATGGCTGAGAGTTGCTCCCTAAATCTCTCTTTTTCCGCGTCGGTCAAGCTGAGCTTCGCCAGCTCGGCGATGTGTTCCACTTCGACGCGGCTCAGTTTCGTCTCTTGGCTTCGTTTGTCCATCTCCGCACCCTGGCGTATTATAACACTTTCAGGCAGAGCGAGCAAATTAGAAGGAGCGCGCGAGGTCGGTAAGCCAGGCCGTTATCTTCAGCATCGCCACCTCTACTCTTTCTTGATAGCGCCAAAAAGCCAAAGCGATGACTGCCAAGCCGGCGGCGAAGAACGCCACTTGGGTTCGAGTGAGGGCGGCAGCGTTTGCGCCCACGAAGTTGGCTGCCAGAATGCCTGGCAGGCGACCGATGGCAGCCAGCACGATCAACTCAGCCAGGGGCAGGGGAGTGAGGCCAGACAGGAAGCAGGCCACGTCGTCGGGCAAAAATGGAAACAGGAAGACGAGGAAGAAGAAAAGGGCACCCCTCTGCTGTGAGTAACCATCGAGACGTTCCAGCGTCTCTCTTTTGATCAGCCGCTCCGCCCAGGGCCGCCCGAAGCGTCTAGCCAAAGCCATAGCCAGGCTGGAGCCAGCGATTACCCCGACCAGGCTATAAACGGTCCCCCAGGCCGCGCCAAAGAGATAGCCGTTGACGGCGTCTATGACCTGGCCAGGAATGGGGGCCAGGAGCACCTGCGCCACGTGCAGCAAAATAGTTGCAAGCGGAGCCCAGGGGCCAAACCTCATCACGAACTCCTGTACCTTGGCCCTGTCAGCGAAGAAAGACAAAAGGGGTCTGTGCCAGATGAGCAAGGCAGCGACCACGAGGGCGAGAAACCCCAAGACAGCTAACATCCGTCCCCGAGTTTTATTCATGCCCCCAATCATACCAGCGAAAGCCGAAATCGTCAAACGTCTGACCGACTTGCGCTTTTTGGCTTTTTTGGTTATCATTAAGGCGAGGTTTAGCAGATCACGATTTGTCGTGGAGAAATAGCCATGAATATTAACACCAAACGACGCATTTTGCGTAGGCGTAAGAAGAATAACAACGGCTTGCTCTTGCGTTTGCTGATTGGCGCGGTAACTATAGTCTTTCTCGCGGTCACTCTGCTTGGCCTTTTGGGCATCGGCACGGCGGTTGGCGTGTACGCTTACTACGCCAAAGACCTGCCCGACCCTGGCCGGATCGAGACGGAGCAGGAGGAGTTCGAGACCACCAAGATCTATGACCGCACTGGTCAGGTGCTCCTCTACGAGATTTTCGACCCTCGGTTTGGCGATCGCACCTTGGTTGCACTAGATCAGATGCCGCTTTATCTGCGTCAGGCTACCGTCGCCATTGAGGACAAGACCTTCTACGAAAACCCCGGCTTCGACATCAGGGGCTTTGCTCGAGCCTTCTACTACTACAATCTGCGAGGCGGCCAGGTGCAAGGTGGCAGTACCATCACCATGCAGTTGATCAAGAATGTGCTAATCCCTCTGGAGGAGAGATATCAGACGCTCTACTCTCGGAAGATCAAGGAGTTCATCCTGGCCCTGGAGATATCGCGACGCTACAGTAAAGATCAGATTCTGGCCTGGTACCTGAACTCCAACTTCTATGGCAACCTGGCCTATGGCGTGGAGGCGGCGGCTAAGGTCTACTTTGATAAGCCTGTCCAAGAGCTGGATTTGGCTGAATGTGCTATGCTGGCTGCCGTGCCCCAGTACCCCGGCCTGAACCCCATTGATGCCCCCAGCGAGGCTCGCAAGCGCCAACACCTGGTACTGGACGCCATGGTGCGTCAGGGCTACATCACCGCCGAAGAAGGTGTTGCCGCCAAGTACCAGAAGCTAGACATCAAAGCCCGCGAAGAGCGCTACGACATCATCGCCCCACACTTCTCCATCTATGCCCGCAAACGTCTGGAGGAGATGTTCGGCCCGGAGCTGGTTTACCGTGGGGGGCTGCGAGTCTATACCACCATAGACCTGGAGATGCAAGACCTGGCCCAGGAAATCGCTCGCAAGTGGGTGGCAGAACTGCAAGCTGACGAGCGCAATGCTTCCAATGCTGCCGTGGTGGTCATCAACCCCCGAACCGGTGAGATTTTGGTCATGTTGGGCAGCCTCGATTACTGGGACGATAAAATCGCGGGTGAGGTCAACGTAGCTTTGGCTAATCGTCAGCCTGGCTCGTCCTTCAAGCCCTTTACCTACGTGACCGCTTTCTCTCAAGGCTATACGGCAGCCACCATGATCATGGACGTGCGCACCGCCTTCCCCGACCCGCCCAACCCGCCCTATGTGCCGGAGAACTACGACCGCAAGTATCACGGCCCCGTGCGCATACGCCAGGCCCTGGCCCGCTCGATTAACATGCCAGCCGTCAAGGTGCTGGACATGGTCGGGCTGGACAACGTTCTCAACACCGCCCACCGTCTGGGCATCAATACCCTGAATGAGGACTACTATGGACTGAGCCTGACCCTGGGAGGGGGCGAGGTCACGCTGTTGGACATGACCTACGCCTTCAGCGTGTTCGCTAACGGTGGGACCATGGCCGGCGTGCCTGTGCAAGAGCCGCAACTGGGTTATCGCGAGCTAGACCCGGTGGCCATCCTGCGGGTCGAGGATCGGGACGGGAACATCATCTGGCAATACGCCACCCCTGAGACCAGAGAGGTCTTGAGCCCTCAGTTGGCGTATCTCCTCACCGATATCCTGTCCGACAATGACGCTCGGGCGCCGGCCTTTGGCTGGGAAAGCACGTTGCACCTCAGCCGTCCGGCCGCAGCCAAGACCGGCACCACCAACGATTTCCGCGATGCCTGGACCATCGGCTACACCCCTCAAATCGCCACCGGCGTCTGGGTAGGTAACAGCGGCAACGAGGCCATGGAACACGTGCCTGGGTCGCAGGGAGCAGGCCCCATCTGGCACGACTTCATGGAGAGGGTGCTGGAGGGAATGCCCGTGGAAGAATTCGAACGGCCGCCCGGCTTTGAGGAGGTGGAAGTCTGCTCCGTCTCAGGGATGTTGCCTACGGAACACTGTCCTCACAAGGTCAAGGAGATCTTTATTGAGGGAACGGCCCCTACGGCATACTGCAACGTCCATCAGGTATTTCGGGTCAACAGGGAGACCGGCAAACTGGCCACGGTTTACACCCCGCCCGAACTGGTGGACGAGGTGGTCTACGAGATCTATCCCCCTGAGGCCGCCGATTGGGTGCGCCAGGAGGGCATCCCCCAGCCGCCGACCCAATATGACACGGCCTATGGCCCCAGCCCGGCCTCCGGCGATGTAGCCATCATCAGCCCCGACCCCTACGCCTACCTCCGAGAGACGGTCCCCATCATCGGCAACGCCAGGGCGGTGAATTTCCAGCTCTATCGCCTGGAGTACGGCCAGGGGCTAAACCCCTCGGCCTGGATCCAGATCGGCGGCGACCACTACAGCCAGGTCGCTAACGCCCCCCTGGAGTACTGGGACGTGAGTGGTCTGGATGGGCTTTACACCCTTCAGCTTTCGGTGGTGGATGGAGGAGGAAACTACAGAAAGAGCACCACCCAGGTCACAGTGGACAACACCCCGCCGGAGCTTGAGCTCGTCTATCCCTACGATGGCCACACCTATTACATGGAATACGACGAATGGGTCAACATTTCGGCCGATGCGGTGGACAACTTCTCTATGGATCGGGTGGAGTTCTACCTGGACAACAGTCTGCTGAGCTACAGCACCATACCTCCTTACAACACCAAGTGGACCATCGTCATGTCCGACACCATCCCTGTGCCCGGCACGGTGGTGCAGGAGACCCAGATTGTCCGGAACCCGGACGGCAGCTTGACCACCCAGGTGATCACCGTCACCCAGGTGATCACCGATTCGGATGGCATGCGCATGCAGGTTTTCGCCAACGGGATGACCATCATCTCCGACACCCACGGCTACACCGAGACCCATCAGATCCACGTGGTGGCCTACGACACGGCTGGAAACGAGGTCGAGAGCGAGAAAGTGCGCATCTACGTCGTGCACGAGCAGGAAGAGGAGGAACAAACCGCGGCCTTGTGGCTGGATGATCGGGTGGCTTATCTCGAAGATAGAACACGGATCCCCAGGATTTACGGATAGTGGCTCATACAAACGTGCAGCCGACCCGTGAATGCCAGTCCACTTCGTCCGCTAAATCCCACCCGTCCGTTGTTCCTTCCCTGAAAGACGCCCTGGTGAGCGCAATCTGCCATCTCCTGCGCATCCCCTTTCGCCTTGCCCCTCGAAGTGCTTCGCTCGATACCCCCAGCTCGATCTTGATCATCAAGCCCTGCTGCCTGGGCGACGTGCTCATGGCCACGCCGGTGATAGCGGCCCTGCGCCGGGCCTTCCCCAGGGCCAGGATTGACTTCGCGGTAGGCGGCTGGTCCAGGGCTATGGTCGAGAACAACCCCCGCCTGGACGGGTTGGTGGATTGCGGGCGAGTAGGAAGTGGCAGCCGCTACACCTGGCGCAAATACCTCGACCTGGTTAGACGAATCCGCGCTGGCGGGTACGAGGCTTGCTTCGTTTTGGATCGCTCCCCGCTGATCAGCCTGCTGCCGTACCTGGGCGGCGTCCCCCAGCGAGTGGGCCTGGATAGCCAGGGCCGGGGCTTCTCCCTGACCGTTGGCGTGCCGGTGGCGGGCCTCAAACATGAAGCAGACCTCTATCTCGACACAGTGCGGGCCGTCGGCATCGAGGTGAACGAGCCGAGGCTGGAGTTCTATCCCACCGAGGAAGATCGCCGCTGTGTTGCCGAGATGATCAACAAACGCCGGGGAGATGCCCAACTGATTGTTATCCACCCAGCGGGGGGGAGCAATCCTGGAACGATCCTGGCGGCCAAGCGTTGGCCACCCCAGCGCTTCGCTGCCCTGGCCGACCGCCTCACTGAGGAGAGAGGGGCTCAGGTGCTCCTGGTGGGCGGGCCGGATGACGGGCCTATCGCTGCCGCGATCAAAGATGGCATGAGACAAGAGCCTTGTGATTTGACGGGGCAACTGACCTTTGGGCAGTTGGGCGCTCTCCTGGAGCGGTGCGACCTGTTCATCGGCCATGACACGGGAGCCATGCACCTAGCGGTAGCTGTGGGCGCTCCAGTGGTAGCCATCTTCGGCCCCTCCGACCCGCGGATGTACGGCCCTTACGGTGGGAAGAGCGTGCCCCTCTGGCACGACGTAGGCTGCAATCCCTGCCTGTTGCGTGGCCGCTGGGACTCCGCCTGTCGCCAGTTCAAGTGTATTGAGGCGGTTACAGTGGAGGAGGTGTGGCAGGCAGCAACCGCTTTTCTATAGATGGTTCGGCAAATCCCACCAGGCACGCTCCAGAGAGTCGGCTGAAAGGCCGACTTTTGTTTTTGTCTGCGCATTTGCGTTCGTGGGTCGATAAACGTAAGTCATTTTTCACCGATCAAATCCAACAAATGAGAAGCCCCGGTCAGGCCTTAATCGTCTGGCCGGGGCTCTTTTCATAATGATACAACAAACTACTACATATAGTTATTCATTTACTCATAGCCACTAAATGTTGGATTTGGCTTATTGTTCAATTCACAGATAATTCATATCTTATTCACGTTATTTTTACCTGTTATTCACGCCATTTTTACCCACAAACTTATGATAATTTGTTATAATGCGAATAGTTCATCTAATTTACAATAGTTTCGCCCGCTTTAGGGAGAGGTTCTTGGGTAATCAGGGCTTTGGGAAAGGAGGTGCAAAAAATGGCAGAGGAGAGGATGAATCTCATGACCGCTAAGGAGGCTGCTAGATACCTGCGGGTTAGCATGTTCACCCTCAGCAAGATAGAGAGAGTGGGGGGGCTGATACCTTACCGCACCCCAGGGGGGCACCGCAGGTACAGCCTCAGGATGTTGAACAGATACCTCAACAGTAGCCGACGTCAAGGAAAGGAGGTGTAAAAATGGCTGAGAAGAGAGCAAGCCTCATGACTGCCAGGGAGGCTGCGAGGTACCTGCGGGTAAGCCAGTTCACTCTGGACAAAATAGAGAGAGCGGGTGGATTGGTGCCCTATCGCACTCCAGGGGGGCACCGCAGGTACAGCGTCAGGATGTTGAACAGATACCTCAATAACAGCCGCCGTTGATTCTCAAAAGAAGCACGAGTTAGAGCCGCGTAACTTCTTACTCACTGAGCTGGCTGCATAGCCGACTTTGACTTGCCGAGCCAACATAGGGTATCGGGGAGCGTCGGGGGCTTTGCAGCCAGCTCACCCATTGGGGGGATCGCCCAGCCCTGTTCTGGCGAGTAGCCAGAACAGGGCTTTTCATGTATAATAGAGGGCAGAGTAATGTCCCTCCTTCATCCCCCCCAACTTTGGGGGGGAAAGAGGGGGGCGTGGGAGGGAGAAATTGCGTCTTGGCAATGCAGACTTGCACATCGTCAGCGATGGCCTGGCCTGGATGGATGGCGGGGGACACTTCGGGCTGGTGCCCAAGGTGCTGTGGGAGAAAGTGGTTCAGGCCGACGAGTTGAATCGAATACCCATGGCTCTGAACTGCCTGCTGGTCGTCTCCGAGGGCCAGAGGATTCTGGTGGATACGGGCTTCGGCGACAAGCTCTCGTCCAAAGAGCGACAGATTTGGAGCATCGCTGGCGAAAGCCGCCTAGTGGGGGACTTGCGCCGTCTGGGCTTCGCTCCTGAGGACATCGAGATAGTAATCAACACCCACTTGCACTCCGACCACTGCGGCGGTAATACCGTCTTGAGCGACGGCCAGGTCGTGCCCACTTTCCCCCGCGCCGAGTACTGGATCCAACGCCTGGAGTGGGCCGACGCTCGCTACCCCAACGAGCGCACCAGAGGCACCTACCTGGCCGAGAACTTCGTCCCCCTGGAAGAGCGGGGACAGTTGCGCCTCCTCTACGGCGACACCCGCGTCACCTCCGAAGTGCGCTGCATCGTCACCAGAGGCCACACCCGAGTTCACCAAAGCGTCGTCATCGAATCGGGCGCGGAGACGGCCATCTACCTGGGCGACCTGGCCTCCTGGACAATACTAATGGAGCGGCTGGCCTGGATCTCCGCCTTCGACGCAGAGCCGCTGGAGACTATTGAGACCAAGCGCCGCATTCGAGATTGGGCTCTGGAGAAAAACGCCCTCCTCATCTTCGAGCACGACTCGCGGGTGCGGATGGGGTATCTGCGGGAGGACGAGGGGAAATACAAAGTGGAGGCTGTTTGAGGGTCCGCCAGGGGCTCCGCTCCGCTCAAGCCCCTGGCTCAGTCTACCAAGCCCCGCTGGGGCTAGCTTGGTTCACTCACCTATCACTTGCACGCAATAGGTGCGGCACAACGGGCCGTCGTACTCGGCGAAATAGATCCGCTGACGTCCCCCCTTCACTATCTGGCCGTCCTCAATGGGGAAGAAGGCGCTTATCCCCCCCAGAATGCTCTTCAGGTGAGAGCCAGCGTTGAAACCCAGCCGCCCGTCAATATCCAGGTAGCGATTGTGGTAGTAGTCCCCGTCGTCGGGCGCCAGGGTCTCCAGGTGATTCAGCACGTCCATCTCCAGGCAGGGCAGGCCCTCGGTGACGACGATGCCAGAGGACGTGTGCATGGTCAGGACGTTGACCACGCCGTTTTGCACCCCGCTCTCCCGCACCACCCGCTCAACTTCAGGAGTGACGTCAACCAGTTCTTTGTCCCCCCTGGTCTGCACCTCTAGCTTCTCCAGCTTGATTCTCACCTCGCCACCTCCCCCAGCAGTGTCCTGGCGTTCCCCTCGAAAATGAGCTTAAGGCAGCCGTCGCTCAGCCCCAGGCTCTTCACCGCCTTGACCATGTTCTTGATCTCGACTCGCGGGTAATTGGATCCGAAGACGATCTTGTGGCGCAGGCTCCTCTCGATGGCGCTCAGGGGCACCTGTTTGGTCATCACAAATGCGATGAAGTCTTTCGGGTTGTCGAAGTAGAGGCATGAGGTGTCAATGTAGACATTGGGGTATTTCAGAGCCAGCATGACCGCTTCCAGCACCCAGGGCCAGCCGAAGTGGGCGATGACGACGTTGAGGTCGGGGAAGTCGTAGGCCACGTCCTCCAGGTGGATCGGCTGGCCGTACTTGGCCTTGGCCCGCGGCTCCCAGCTCATGCCGGCGTGGAAGACGATGGGGATGCCTAAACTCCGGGCCTTCTCGTAGATGGGGTAGGCCAGCTCAGCGTCGTTGGGGTAGAACTCCTGAGTGGGCGGCGACAGCTTCAGCCCCCGCAGTTTCAGATCCCGCACAGCGTGCTCCAGATCGTCCACCGCGCTCTCCTGGTGGGGATCCACGCTGGCGAAGCCGACGAAGCGGTGGCACATCCCACATAGCTCGGAGATCAGCTCGTTAGAGTAGATCTGGCAACCCCTGGTCGTCGAGGCATCAATGGGCAAGAGCACCGCTCGGTCGAGGCCGGAGACGTCCAACTCCAGGAGGAAGGTCTCCAACGGCTGGGGCCGGTTGCGGATGTAGAAAACGTCGCGGGCGATGCGGTGCAAATCCGGTTCCCGCTCGAACATCTCCTGCACTAACAGGGGATGGGTGTGAAAGTCAATCATCAGCTCTCCTCCCAGTAGGGACGGGGTAATCCCGCCCCTACAGCCTGACCACAGCGTCGAGATGCGTTGGCCTGTCCGGATTCAGTCCTTTGGCTATGGCCCGGTAGCAGGCCAGGAGTTGCAGGACGGGCAAGTAGAGCACTTCCCTTGCCAACTCCGGGAGGCCCGAATCGAAAGAGACCAGGTGATCCACGTCGCTTTGATCCGCACTTTCGGCCAGGGCCAGCGTCCTCGCTCCCAGCTCCTTGACCTCCTTCAGCACGGCTACTTCGTGTTCCTGCGCCGAGTCGGAGACCAGGCCCACCACCAGCGTGGTCTCGTCCACCATGGATTTAGGCCCGTGACGAAATTCCATGAAGTGGAAAGCCTCGGAGTAGGACAGGGACATCTCTTTCATTTTCAGCATCGCCTCGCAAGCCAGGCCGTAGCGGGGTCCCGATCCCAGGAAGAAGAAGCGTTGCAGCCCGGCATCCTCCCCTAGCTCCCTGGCCAGGCCCTGCCTCTCGGCGATCAGCTTTTCGCCTAGCGGCGGCAGGCTCTGCAACTGCGCCAGGTAGTCATCTCGACCAGCAGCTATGCCCGCCAGGGCTTGGGCGGCAACCAGCATACTGCTGAAAGAGCGCGTCTGAGCTATGCTGACCTCCTTGGCTTCCTTGGCCACCAAGCTATTGGGGCACTGGGTCACCAAGGAACTATCTTCATAGCAGCTAATGACTGACACTTCATTCCCACATCGTTTCCTGAAAGCCTCTACAGCTCGCAACGTTTCCGTTGTCTCTCCTGAACGGGAGATAGCCACAAGCAGAATCGGGCCATTCTTTGCCAAGCAAGAATCAGGGAAGAGCAAGAGCTCCGACGAGGGCAATGCGCGCGCCCAAGTCCCCGTAAGAGCCTGAAAGGTTGCAGCTGCTGTTAAAGAAAGGTAATATGTAGAACCACAGCCGATGAAGACGATCTGGGCAAAAGCTCCACGCGGGTAGAGTTCCTTCAGGCGCGTCTCCTGGCTGAGGATATGATCTAAAGTAGCTTTCCAAGCCGCAGCCTGCCCCAGGATCTCTGTTCGAGTATTGATCCCCCTATCATTGGTCATAGTCAATCCATTCTTTACAGCCTCTGCGAGTGAGCAACTGACATGCCAAACCATGTTGCCCACGTCATAGTTCATGGGCACGACACTACCTGCCAGGGTTACTCTCCCACCATATAAACGCGGATGTCCTCTTTCACAACCGTCCGGCCATGGCCAACATTCTCCCACTTACAGGTGCCGTTCGGCATACCCGCCCAGCCGTTGTTGTCCGTGATTAATAATCTATTGGCCTATTACGCTCTTATGGAAAGATGATTCCCCTGGGTGGCGGTGCCGGATACGTTCGCTTGCTGGGGGCCAACCCCATCTCAACCAGGCTCTCAGCCAGCTTTAGCGCGGCCAGCAAAGAGTTGATGACCGGCACCGCGAAGCCTCGGTTGGCAAGCGCCTGTTCCACAGGCTCTACGACTTCGATCATCCCGCCGCAGCCTAAGACAATGGCGTGGGCACTGTCTTCTCTGACAGCTTGTAGCGAGGCCTCGGTTGTGGCATTGATCAATCGAGCTATATCTTTTCTCAACTCCATAGCTGGGATGTTCACCACGCGCACGGAGGCCACCTTCTCCGTCACTTCGTACTTTTTGAAGAGGCGGTCGAAGACGGGAACAAGCCGCTCCAGAATGGTTACGACAGAGAAGCGATGAGCTAGTATTGACGCCAAGTGAAAGGATGTCTCAGCCAACCCGACCACCGGAATAGAGACCAACTCGCGTGCAGCGTATAAACCCGGATCCGCCGCGCAGTAGATAATCACAGCGTCCATTCCCTTAGTCTCCGCTTGTTTGACTTTGACCAGCAAATCTGGCACAGCAAGTGCGAGTTCATACTCACTTTCGATCATGGCCGGGCCCCGGTCCAGGCCCACCATGGAAATCTCGGTCTCAGGCCGGGCAGCAACTCGAAAAGCCTCTTCCTCCTCTGGTAGGAATTCCTTAGTTGTCACAGGCGCAATGACACGGATCTTCATTTCCTTCTCTCCTTCACAAGTCGAATGTTATCGTCAATTGGGAAGCTGCCCTGCGTTGGCTCGGTAGACCTCTCGCCCCCTCACCATAGTCAGATATACGTTGACCTCCTCATCAATAATGACCAAGTCAGCGTCTTTACCGGGTTCTAGGCTGCCCTTGCGATCATCCACTCCGATGAGAACAGCCGGATTCAGAGTAGCCATCTTCACGGCTTCAGCGAGCGAGCAACCGACATGCAGAGCTAAGTTGCCTACATCGTAGTTCATGGGCACGACACTACCTGCCAGGGTTCCTCCCACCACATAAACGCGGAGGCCTTCTTTCACAACCGTCCGGCCATGGCCAACATCCTCCCACTTATAGGTGCCGTTTGGCATACCCGCCCAGTTGTTATCGTCCGTGATCAAATGTATTCTGTCCAGCCCCTTGCATTGCCAGAGAATCTTCATCGCCGTAGGATGAACGTGCTGTCCATCAGCAATCAACTCGGCCACAAGGTCATCACAAGTCAACATTGCTCCTACCAAACCTGGTTTACGATGGTGGTAGGGTATCATGCCATTGAAGGCATGAGTAGCACATCTTAACCCGACTTGCACGGCCTCCATGACCTGTTCGTATGTCGCCGTCGAGTGGCCCGCCGATGGCACGATGTTCAACCTGATCATTTCGTGAATAACATTGAGGGCACCATCCAACTCTGGAGCGATAGTCATCTTGCGGATAGTGCCATCTGATGCTTCTACCATCTTGTGCAGTTCCTCAACCGAGGGTCGCCTCAGGTGGGGAACCGGCTGTGCCCCCCTAGCCGTATCAGCAGTGCTGAGGAAAGGACCTTCCATGTGGATGCCTAGAATCTCCGCCCCGGGGGTATCCCGTTTCATCTGCTGCCGTATAGCACGAATGCGGTCCAGGATTTCCTCCAGAGTAGGTCGCGCCACCGGCGTAGGTAAGCAACTTGTTACCCCTGTACCAACTATGCTCTTACATAGCCGTGCCGCGATCTCCGGACTCTCACCGAAGCGGTGTCCCTCCCGGCCATGTACGTGAGTATCAATGAAGCCCGGCACCACCACCTTATCTGTGGCATCGATCACAGTAGCGTCTTCAGGGATGGCAACCTCCGCTGATTGGTCTACAGCCATTATCTTCTCACCCTCAATGAGAATTGTGCCCGGGCTAATGCTTTTCAGAGGGGTCAGGATGCGCCCGGCCCGAATGGCTATTATGTTTTTCATCGAATTCCTCCTTCGCTGGTTTAGTTACTTCGGCAAAAAGGAAAGCTACCAGAGCTTTGCTCAAGAGTGTCAATGACCCGATCGTCAATAACCACACCAATATTATTAAGGGCCAGTAATACTGCTCCGACCACGGGCTCAAACTCTGGTTTGACTACCCTTGCTTGTGGGACGGCTGCATCAATTATCTCTTTGAAAGTGTCAAGCACGAGGTTTCCCGCCTTAAACACTCCGCCGAATGGTACAACTACAAATTCATCTTTCTCCATGCCTAAGCGTTTGATGACGGCTACCGCTAAGCGTCCTAATTCATGACCTGCATCTTGCAAAATCTCGAGAGCTTTCCAGTCGCCTTGCCGTGCCACCTTCTCTACTGAAGGACAGAAGCTAGCCACCTCGTGCCGCTTCAATGGCTCCATATGAGCCACTCTGCTAAAGAGTAACCCACCTGGCGGCGACATTTTCCTGCGAGGGCTTTTTGACTCCTTAGCGGCGGCTGACTGATTAAACATGTATCCCGAATCAGGCTGTAACCCAATGTGGGTTCTAACTTTCCCAAATCTTCCACGCACAAGATATCCTAGTTCATTAACAGTTGACAATTGAAAATGTTCTAGCACAGAGCTCGTTAACATCGTTTCTTGAATGCGGCCGTCGTGGGCCTGTAGCACTGCGATCATAGACCTCATGCTAATCCAGTAGCCACTACCTTCATCGCCTAAAGTGGGTCCCCAACCACCTACACCTACCTCCCTACCATCCCTTGCCCATCCTCTAGCGAGGGAGCCTGTGCCACCGTCAACGGTGACGCCCACATGCTCATCGACCCAAAAGCGCGCTGCCCAGCGTGGCGTCTCTCCTTCAGCAGCCCTGATAGCATGCTTGATGCCACATTCTCCCATAACGATATCAACCGCATCTGGAATCATTGGAGCACTCATGCACAGTGCTTCAATTTGTTCCCCACGGAGACCCGCCTCCTTAAGTGCGGCGTCAATTGCATTCTTAAGAGAATCCATGGCTTCGTCGGGTGGGACATAGGAGGTGTGAACAGGCCCATCACAGCCATAGCCCAGAAGCCTTCCACCTTCATCGGCTGCTAAACAGGCGACCTTCGAGCCCCCACCATCTACTCCTAATACGTACCTCAATAGTCGCTCTTCCTCCTAAACAGGCCAACCAAAGGCTTGTAGTCAATACACCAAACCGTTACCAGTCTATAGCAGGACCTTAAAGTCCACTCACGCGCGAAGATCGAGCAACACTTGGACTCGGAACAGTCCAATGTTATCTTTGATCTGCATTCCGCACTTCTAAAACCGGAATTTGTTGGGGACAGGTATTCTATCTTTACTTCTGTTGTTCAAGCCAGTCGGTGGCAACTTCAGCACAAGTGGCGAACCACACTCCCGGGTGACCAGCGATGTGTACGATGAGCCTCTCCAACATCTTCAGCCGGTGGTACCGACCGATAACCTCGGGATGCATCATCAGCATTAACATACCCTCTTCCTTGTACGCTCCCTCAAACTCCGCAGACCAAATCTCGTAGACTTTCGACGGAGCTGACAGCCCGACGAAAAGCGGGTTCGGGTTAAACGCGAAATGGGGGAAGTCGTCCAATTCCCAAGTGATTGGGATCTCCACGATATCAGCCTTCTCCCCGTTGACCTCGGGATAATACAGATGGAAGTCGCCACCAAACAGCGTGCTGTCGTAGAGGAATCCATGCTCCTGGAGGAGACCGAGCGAATGGGGGCTCAGATTCCCATCCGGCGCGCGGTAGCCCCTGGGGCGCTCGCCAGTGATGCCTGCGAGGATGTCGGATCCTTTTTCTAGAATCTCCTTCTCCTTCTCAAGCCCAAGCTTCGACGGGGCTTCGTGAAGATACCCATGATGAGCAAGTTCATGCCCCCTGGAGTGGATCTCCTTAACCGTGTCCGGGTTGCGTTCGGCTGCGTAGCCTGTGGTGAAGAACGTGGCGCGGATGTTGTATTTATCCAGCATTGACAAGATCCGCGGCACTGCGACCCGGGCATCGTATGCGCCCCTAGAGATGTACATTGAGCCGCTGAGGCCTGCTGCGAGCCAGTTAGACCCATCCTCAAAGTCAAAACTGAGGACGACTGCACACTTCTTTCCGTTGTTCCACATTGTGATATCTCCTTTTTCCCAAAAGCTTTTAGTATTTGCTGTCAGGGCGATGAGTAAGCAATTGTCAGGCTGTAATCGCCCATGTCGATGGGGCACTTGCTCATACGGCTAGGCTCAGTAACGAAAAAGACGCTCGCTGGCCCCGGTCCAGGAACTGTAACTTCGCAGTGAGGTGTCGAAGCATTCATGGTAAAGAAACTAAGGCAGGGATCATTGAACTTCATCTCCAAAGCCCAGAGGTCGTCTGCCTTAAGTTGGCCAGTCGACACCAATTTCTGAAACTCCTCCTCCAAATGTAATCCGATCACGAGGATCAGCGGTTTTTGCTCACGCCCCTCATTGATCAAAAGAAATTCTTCTTCATGAGGATGGAATGCTAATTCAGTGTTGGATTTATTGAACCCCACGCAGATCAGCATGTGGGAGCCGAACTGATCATCGGTAGTGTATATGCGCTCTACCGCAACCCCTCCCTCAGGCACTTCCAACACTTCTGAGGGAGGCAACAGTCGTTGCAATAACCCTCTTTCCTCAAGAATGGAGAACGCTTCCTCACTCACCGGACGAACTTCAAGGACCAATTCCCTCATGTCATTACCTCCTTGTGATGTTAATTTCCAGCAGAAATGTCGGTGAGCATAAAAGGATATGGCAATCCTTCATGGGCTTCCCTTTCAATACAATCCCTGGTTCGATCTCTGGCCAGGGAATCTACGTCATCATTAGTCATGATACCACTATGCTCATCGATACAAAAACACAGTGTCAAGAGCGCCGTCTTTCCTTCGGCAGCCCTAAAAACATGTTTCAGAGTATCCATAGCCTCATCGCAGGAGACAGAAAATCATATGGCTACCCAATAAACATGAGCAATGCTCTACTGACTATGCACTACTGACTATGCACTACCTCAATGAGGGCCAAAATATTCTCTACTGGTGTGTCGGCCAGGACCCCCGATGGATGAGCTTGGCCCAAGATGTATCCTCCACCGGCTCCGACCTCTTCGATCATCCGCCCTACATTTTCTCGCACCTCCTCCGGGCTAGCGAAAGGCAAAAGACTCTGGATACTAATGCCTCCCCAGAAGCATAGCCTATCGCCATATTTCATCTTCATCTTGTGAACATCCATGATCTCCGGCTGGAAAGGGTTATACACATCCAGCCCAATCTCAATTAAATCTTCGAATACACCGCTGACATCTCCGTCAGAGTGGAGGAACACGAACTTCCCCGCCTCCTTTATTCGTGCGAACATCTCAGCCATACGGGGTTTGATGTATCTTCGCCAATGCACTGGCCCCATGAGGAGCCCCTGCTGCCAGCCCCAATCATCGCCGAAATGACAGGCGTCAATGTCGTACTGCACCACTTGGTCAATAACGGCTAAGTGGTAGTTCATCAGATAATCCATCAGGTCATCAACAAACCCTGGGTTCACGGCCATGTCAACGAGGAAATTTTCCATTCCACGTAGTGCCCAAGCTGGTTCGAACAGGTGCCCTACAACACCAATTAAGAAATGCCCCTGGTTCTCTTCAATGAATCTAGGGTAGTGTGCAAAATCCTCTGGCCCTGGCGGATTAGGAAGTGTGTAGTTATCAAGGTTTGGCTCTGGCAGAACGCAATTCACGGGACGTCCCCACTCTCCCTCTCCATATAGGCCCCGGGTATCCCAGATGATGCCAAATCTATCACGCCAGAAGCCAGGCTTCACCTCTTCCTCAAGTGCATGAAAGCCTGCAGACCAGGGCATGACTACCCTCATGTGGTTGCCTACCCACTCATCGAAGGCTAAGGGATCTTTTAGGTTCTCATACCCATAACGTTCGGCGACCTTGACTCTTGCCGGGTCTGTGAGCTCTATGTTCCAAGGCACCTTGTCCGGCTGTTGATGGGAGATGGCCGCTATCACTCGTTCCCATTTCGTCATTGAGCACACCTTCTATGATCATAACTTGAGGGCAGAGTTTTCCTCCGCGAGAATTCTGACCGCTCTTCCATTATCAAAATCAAACTCAACTGTTTGCCGGCTATTTGATACCCAAAATCATTAAATCATTACGGTGGTTTCGCTCATTTACAATCAAGGGCTGGCTAATAGCGGTTGTCCGAGTTGGGTGTAAACCGATTCCGGGATACCCAGTAAGCCAAGGATGCGTTGCTGAAGGGCCGACAACGGTGTGATCT
>Ga0315539_1000869_pt1 | contig 22627 bp, 19 predicted proteins | sample SalMarSW160150MG_FD_203097 | JGI IMG/M metagenome (GOLD analysis project Ga0315539, IMG submission 203097) | Salt marsh sediment microbial communities from the Plum Island Ecosystem LTER, Massachusetts, United States - Salt Marsh Sediment SW1601-150 ... | reverse complement strand
GGGATGGAGGCGGATTTGAATCACGATTGCTATGTTGACCTTCTCGATCTGGCCGTCTTTGCCGATGAATGGCTGAAGTGTAATGACCCACGAGAGGATTGTTATCACTTCAATTGGTAGTTGCTAAAACCAGGCTCAGTAACGTCTGGTGGTTTTCGCTTTTTATCGTGAGTCAAATGATCGAGATCGATGGGTACTCTGCTCCCCACAGAAAAAAAGAAGAAATTAGATGCACAATCAAGTGTGGTTAGAATATATAACCGAAAGGAAAGACAATGAGCAACAAAGCGAAACAAGGCTTTAATTGGCGGGGATTCGTATCGGTGAGCACTGGATTGTCATTTCTCGCAATGACTTTTAGCGGAATAGTGCTTTTCATTACCCCGCCCGGACGCGTAGCACACTGGACGGGATGGAGGATGCTTGGACTAACGAAGAATCAGTGGGGTGGTCTGCATATATGGTTTAGCGCTGTGTTTTTGATTGTGGCAGCCTTTCATATCTACCTGAACTGGCGGCCTCTATCCAGCTACTTTAAAGACAGGATCCGTAATGCCTTTACCTTGAGATGGGAATGGGTATTATCAGCGATCATCTGCACCATAGTTTTTGTAGGAACATTAGCCGATGTCACACCATTTTCCTCTCTTCTGGCTTGGAACGAAGTCATAAAGCAAAGTTGGGAGGTGTCCGGACAACGAGCTCCTGTGCCACATGCTGAGTTGATGACCCTTGCTGAGGTAGCCGATAAGGTCAAAGGCATTGAAATTGAGGCCATGGTAACCAACCTTCGATCTAATGGGATCGAGGTTGAGTCGCCTAATTTGATTTTGGGTAAGTTGGCCCAGGCAAATAATTTGACCCCGAATCAACTGTATGCTATCGCGGTTGGCCGGGACCAACTCGCAGAAGACCGTAGCGGTGGTCGGACTTACAGTGGCAAGGGCTATCGTGGGGGTTACGGGGTAGGCCAGCTAACATTGCGGCAGTACTGTAGCAAGGCGGGGCTGGATATTAACACAGCGACTAAGAAACTTCGAAATAGAGGCATAGAAGCTGGGCCGGACGTGCTGTTGCGCGATATCGCACATGCTGAAGGCCTGCATGCGTCTGATATCCGGGATATATTAGAAGAAGAATAGCGAGAACTTGATCCATAGCAGAGATTACCGAGTCTTAGACAGACAGCACCTCACTTGCACGAGGGGCGCTATACTACAGTCAAAGAGCTGATCATCAAAGGTAGGCATTGCGGGCAAGAAAATGATGTTGAACTTAAAGAGCAGCAGAAATAAGACACCACGGTGTACAATCAAGGACTGAAAAAATTCTTATCGGCAGCATAATATTTTAAAAAAATGGGGTTTTGGCGGAAAATTCGGGTGCGATTTTATAGCGAATCGTTGTTATTAGGCCAATAACGCTGGTTTTGGGGGGTTCAATTGGACATTTGGTGAGGTGGGAATTTCGCCAAAAAACGATATAAGTGCTTAAGAGATAAGAGCATAAGTGCAAAAGCGGGAAATTGCAAAAATGAGTACTTTTTTGCGCTTTTTGAGCAGAAATGAGCGCATTTTGAGCAAAAATTATCAACTTTTTAGCACTTTTTAGTCAATTTTGACCACCCTTCAATTTCAGCCCAAAAATAAGGGTCGAAAAGTCAAGAGGAAAAATAAAAAATTAACCACGGATTTCGCGGATTCATCCCGTTAGAAAACCAAAGGAAACATTTCTAACGGGATTAGCACGGATTTTGTGTTTGTTTAGGCGTTGCGGAGGGTAAGTTCATCCCAATTTAACCACCCATCGAAAACAAACCAAAAATTTGGTGATTAATGATTGGTAACTGGGATGCGACTTTTGGTTTTGGTATGCTTATGTAGTCACCGAAAACAGCTTGATTTTCTTTATCCTGGGTGTTAAGTTTGGGTCATTAAGAGGTAAAACCAGTTAAAGATTTATCTCTAAACGGGGTCAGCCTTATGCAGACTCGTCTGCCGAGGCAGAGATAATTTAGGAAATTGCGGAATGTGCTTCGTAGCTTCTTATATGTCGCATTTAAGAATAACGATCCGTTAACAAACAATGCTGAACTGCAGGTTGAAGCGGAAAAGATAGAGTTCAAAATTATATGAAACTTCAATTTGACAACAATTAGGATTTTCAATTTGACACAATTCAGGCAGCCATTGATTAAGCCGACTTCTTTTTTGGCTTGATTTTCATCTTCACATGAATAATATATATTTGTACTTAAAAAGACTCAAGGAGTATTGTCGGGGATGGAAACCGCTATAATTGAATTAACTGCCTCAGCAATCAAAGAGCATCGTCTCGACATACGTGCTTGTGGAAAAGAATTTTTCCCAATCGATGCAATAGGCGGAAGTTCAAAGAAAACCCGGATCGGCAATCCGGTCACATTAATCCCCAAGGGTCTTTCCCGCTCAGTGAAAACAGACATTCCAACAGACAAACGCTCTGGTCGTATACGATGGATATTTCGCGGAATGAGCTGGGTAGGAGACCTTATAAAAAATCACCTCAGGCTTGGCAGATATCTTTCTACCTCTGCTTTCTGATTTTAAATATGACCCTGTGGATAAACCACAGGGCTTTCGGAGAGTGAAAAATGCAAAAGGTTTTGGGGTATATGTTGACGTGGACAGCTTATGGCAGCTGGTTGCAGGGAGACAGACGCAAATACGTCAAAAACGGTCAAATACTCGACCCAAATCCTTCACTGGAGAGTAAAAATAAAAAAAACATGAAGTATCCCAAAGTATTGTTGACCACCGCACAAAGAAAAATCATCGAAAAGGCTGTAATTGAGGAGTCTGCCGGCTTAAACCAGAAGATTCACGCAATTACTGTTGGAAAAAGCCATATCCACTTGGTAGTGGATTGTAATTTTATGTCGGCTTCTTCTGCAGTGAGTCATTACAAAAATGCAGCGAGGCTGGTTATGGAAAGAAATGGTTTTGTCGGCAGGTTGTGGACGAAGGGATTTAGTACTCGCTATTGTTTCGATGAAAACCAGTTAAATAAGGTAATCCAATATGTAAACCGCCATAACCGAAAGCCCCCATCCAAAAGCCCACCGGTTTATCCGGTGGGTTAATATCCCCTTGGGGGTCATATCCCCGCCGGTTTATTCGGTGGATTAATATCTCTCAGGTTTATCCCGGTGGTTATTATCCTTTTGCAGGCAGAAAAATTGATTTAGTTGTAGAAGGAATCTCTGGAGAACAGTTAGCTATTGAATGCTATGGTGACTTTTGGCATGGAGCTGAACAATATCAGCATGACCTTGAAAGACAACGACAACTGGAGCGATGCGGTTGGAAATTTCATATAATCCGAGAATGTGAGTTTCGAGCAAATCAGCAGAAATCCTTTGAATTACTTTTAAGGGAACTTAATTATCGTGGAATACACCCAAGAGATTATCAAGATAGCTCATTTCATACCGAAACTATTGATAAGACTGACCATGAGATAAATACGGAAAATCGTAATATTACTCAAACAACTTCAAGTCCAAGCATGGATATAAGCCTTTCAAATATACAGGAAGCTTTGCAATTAAAATCAAATGCTCTGCAAACAATAATTATTGAAGTTCTTAAAAAAAGACCTAATCAATCCTGTGTAAAAGATAAATTACATACTTTTATTTTAAAAGAATTTGGTATTGTCACTAGGGGTACTCCTAGAAAAAGTTTGCCCGTAAAGTAGTTCAGTCTATGAAAAAACTAGAAGAAAGTGGAAAAATAGAGATTTACAAAAGTAAAAACTTAAGAGTTAGATTGATTTAAAGCTTTTCTTAAAATCAAAACAATCAACACCCCCGGCGGCTGGCCGATAAAATAAGCAATAACAGGAAAAAATCGGTATTACAAAAAGGCATTTGAGGGAGAATTATAGCTCAAAACCGTGAAAGTTGCTGTTTTTTTACAGTTTTTCACGATTATGTTGACAAAATCGTGAAAGGGTATATGCTATAATTATGGCGAAAGTATTACATATTTTTAATACAATCAATGCCTTAAGAGAGCGGTATTATGCTGCGTCTATCGGGAAACAATCGCTTATAAAATTATTGAGCGAAGCAGAGGTCGCTGAGCAGGTGTATAACTCCAATGCCATCGAGAACAGCACTCTTACTCTTGAAGAAACAGAGAAAATCCTTTTACAAATAGACTTAGACAGATACATAACTGAAAGAGAAATTTTTGAAGCCAAAAACCTCGCGCGTGTAGTTTCTTATATCGATACAAGAGCCAAAGAACAAGAGCTTAGTCTCGATGTTATTCTGTCGCTTCACAAAATGCTTATGGCGAATATCCGAGACGATATCGCCGGGCGATTTCGCAAGGACGGTGAATGGGTCAGGGTTGCGAACTACATAGCGCCGGACCCAAAAGAAGTAGTAGAAAGACTGGAAAAAATGCTTGCAGAGTATAACGCAAACAGCCATGAAAATATTATAAAGCGTATCGCGCTGCTGCATCTTACTTTTGAACACACCCACCCGTTTGTCGATGGTAATGGCCGTATCGGAAGAGTAATAAATAATTATTTGCTGATACGGGAAGGTTTTGTGCCGGTGAATATTAAATTCATCGACAGGAAAATGTATTACCATGCGTTTCAGGAGTTTGGCGAAAAAGGTACTGCAAAAATCATGGAGGAAATAGTCGGCAAGGCGCTTACGAATAGTTACCACAAGAGGCTTGCGTATCTGGAAGGCGCGCACATTATGACGCTTGCCGAATATGCGAAAAAGTATAAAGTATCACACTCTAATTTGATAAATAAAGCAAATCGTCAAACCATAGAAGCTTTTCTTGAAAAAGGCGTTTGGAAGATTGGCGTAAGTCAGAATAAAAAATAATTTATGAACGAAGCGGAAACCAGAGCAGAGCTGATTGACCCGAAGCTGAAGGAAAGCGGCTGGCGAATAAAGTAGATTTTGTCCAGATGTTTTAGGTCCTTTACGGTCTGACCCCAATGAGATAGCTGCGGCATCTCACGGGACAGGCATCGGTAGGATAATAGAAGCTATATCCCACGGGGTAAACAGGTACTACATAATATCGGTTTATGCATGAGGATGAGGTGAAATCTTAGGTTTTAGCTCCGGAGGCATCTGATCCCAATGTATACGACAGTAAGCCTCATGGTTATAGATACTCAAGATATGCGTGCAGTTCGGAAACATGCATTTCCTGCCTTCAGTCGAAGTCTTTAGTGGTTTTTTCATCTTTACTCCTTTAGGCAAAGCGCCAAACAAAAAAAGCCACAAAGGTTAGTTGTCTTCCTCTGCGGCCTAAAGATTTCCTAATCTTTTGTATTATATTAATTATACCACATTATTGGGCTTTGTTAAACAATCTTTTACTAAGGTACTACCCCCTAAAGCATCTGGGAGCAAAATTCCCGTTTAATAACCTCAAGGAACTGGGACCCACACAAACGGCGACGGCCATTTTCATTGATTATGGATTATTAATGATTGATTATTGTGGGAGGAGTGGATTCCCGCCTTCGCGGGAATGACAGGAGGAGGCTTTCCGCATTTGGTGGTTTTCGGGTTTTGTGCTTTGTGCATCAAATTATGATGTAAAAAAGGCGATTTTTTTGTGTTGGAATGTATTATACTTGTCATAAGGCCCGATAATTTCCTTGAAAATGCCGCTTTTTTCATTGCAATTTAGTTGTGCAATTTGGTATAAATAGTAATAATGGATTTTGTGCCTGTTTTGGCAGGCATCGGAGGAGCTTTTCAACTGCCGCCGGGCGGTCGAGAAATTTATGTAGTTTTTTCGAGTAGAATCGCCGGTGACATAAGCTCCGCATTTAAAATTTGACCTGTTAGCTGTTAATTGGTTTTCAGAAGAAGGAGGTCAAACCAAGTCATAAACCATCTCCCTGTGCAAACACAAAATATTAATGTGGAAAATGTGAAAGCTATTTTTAGCTTTTATTGTGTGGCGGCAGTATTGTAATCGTATGAGTGATGTGAAGGAGGTTTATTATGTATAGAAGGTTAATTTATCTGACCTGTTTTGTTATTGTGCTGAGCATAGTTGGTAGTGCTTCAGCCCAGCTTATGGTGTACTATAAGCTCGACGAGACTTCCGGCACCACCGCTTTTGATTCGAGCGGCAAAGGCAACGATGGCGTAGTCGGCGGTGACCCGAACTGGGTAGCAGGTTATCTCGACGGAGGGTTGAAATTCAGCCCCGACAGCACAACCGGCCCCGTCGATGCCAATGGCATTACTATACCTGCGAACCAAATGGGGATGCGTTCGGACACAGGCTCTGTTGCATTTTGGATGAATCTGGCGAGTTTGGGAACAGGTATCAATACGATATGGTGGGGCGGCGATAATAATACCGCCAACACTATGGGGCCGGAAAACGAAATGCACATACATGTCGAAGCTCCCGCAGGAAACGTTTGGGAAGGTGGTGAGATTTGTTTCCGGGTTTTGCATGGTACTCCGAGTATGATTCACCTGCATTCCGACCCCAACAAGGCCGATGCTACTAATCCTGGAGCTGATTATGTCAGCCCGATTTTGGTCAATGACGCCAATTGGCATCATGTTGTGGGCACCTGGGGTGATGATAACGGTAATGTGAACCTATATCTGGACGGCGTTTTATTGCAACAAGCGGCCTACACAACACCCAGCTATCCGCTTACCTATATGTATCTGGGCCGACCGGCGAGTGGCGGGCGTGTTTACAACGGCATACTCGACGAAGTTCAAATCTATGGCCGGGCAATAACGCAGCAGGAGATTCAGAATATTATAGCCGGTACTCCAGCCCTAAGTCCTCTCGCGTCTCTGCCTGAACCTTCTAATAAGGCAATAGAGGTACCCCGAGATGCAGATCTCAAATGGTTGGGCGGGGATACAGCCGTCAAGCATAATGTGTATTTTGGAACAGTTTTCGAGGATGTCAACGCAGCCAGTATGGATGACCCGCGTGGCGTGCTGGCCAGCAAAGAGCAGGAAACCGCCACTTATAGCCTCGACACTCTTGACTGGGACCAGACCTATTACTGGCGGATCGATGGGATCGAGGCAGATGGTACTACCATACACAAAGGCAATGTCTGGAACTTTACGGTATGCAACTTTTTGATTGTGGACGACTTTGAAGGATACGACGATGTTAATAATGTTCTTTACAATACATGGTCGGACTATTTCGTGAATAATACGGGCATGACCGTGGGATATTTTGATCCACCATTTGCCGAGCAAGAAATAATTCACAGCGGTGCACAATCTATGCCTTTGAGTTACGATAACGATGGTACTATAAACGAGGGAACGGACTACCAAAATAGTGGAACACTGTTGTACTCCGAAGTCGAACGCAAGTGGTCGACTGCTCAGGATTGGACCAGAGAGAATGTTGAATCCTTATCACTATGGTTCAGGGGTTATCCGGCGTATGTCGGTGCATCCGTGGAGAATCCGGCAGGCACCTATACAATAACATCCACAGGTGCGGATATCTGGGCCAACGCCGATGAGTTCCATTTTGCCTATAAGGGGGTTGCCAGCGGTGCCTGCTCGATTACAGCAAAGGTCGAAAGTCTGGAGGCCATCAATAACGATACAAAGGCCGGCATTATGATTCGTGACTCACTCGAGCCGGGTGCGAAAAATGCAGCGCTTCTGCTCACACCTGATGCAACAAAGGGTCTGCGATTCCAGTACCGTAAAACAGCCGATGGTACCACAGAAAGAGCGACAGCTACTGACCCGAATGCCAATCTCGATCCGAATGCTATGGCACCTTACTGGCTGAAATTTGAGCGTACGTCAGGCGGGCTTGTCAGAGCATTCCGTTCACCAGACGGCAAGGAAGACACATGGACGCAGTTCCCTATCCAGGTAGTAACGATGACTATGCCCATATACATAGGCTTGGCGGTGACCAGTCATGATGCGACGCAAACGGCTGAAGCCGTTTGCTCCAATGTTACCTTCACCGGCACCAGCACTGGCTGGGCTGACCGGGACATTGGAATAGGCAGCAATCAACCCGAGCCGATGTATGTGGTTGTAAATGGCAATACTGTAATCAATCACGAAGATCCCAATGTGGCTTTGATAGATACATGGACCGAATGGAGAATACCTCTGCAGAGGTTTGTAGACCTTGGCGTGAACCTTAACAGTGTCAATAGCTTTAACATTGGACTTGGTGACAGGAACAATCCGCAGGCCGGCGGTAAAGGTACGATGTACATTGATGATATCCGGCTATATCGGCCTCCGCAACAATAGGACCCAGGTGAGGGTTGCTTGCCTTGTGGATAATAGGCAGCAAAGGCGTCTCGGTTGTTAAAGATTTAAAGGAAATAAGAAGAATTTCATTCGATTGATGGGATTGCATTGCTTCGAGACGTAGTGTATAATTTCAGTAATGAAGCGATGTATTTAACCGGATTATATGTATGTAATAACGATTGCGTTAGAAGGATGTTCGAGGAAAGGAGAAAATCGATGAGGCGGAAGTCTAAAGGTTTTACCTTAATAGAGCTTTTGGTTGTGATTGCTATCATCGCGTTATTGATGGCAATCCTAATGCCGGCTCTACAGAGAGTGAAAAAACAAGCAAAAGCGGTTATGTGCCAGTCGAACCTCAAGCAATGGGGTACCCTCTTTATGATGTACACGGACAATAATAACGGCAATTTTCCCACACGTAAGGGTGATTCCGGCCGATGGATGGACTCATTGTGGGATTACTACGGGTCCAACGAAGATATACGCCTTTGCCCTCAGGTTAAAAAACTTGCGAACCCGGAAGGGGCAACCGGTGTTAATTGGTGGGGCAGCACGAATATGGCCTGGGGACCGATTCCTACGTGGGATTCCGGCGGAGGCCGTACAGCGGGGCTTTACGGCAGCTATGGCATAAATGGCTTTGTGTATGTACCGGGGGAAAAGCTTTATGATAACCCGGTTGAAAGATTCTGGAGAACTCCTAATGTTAGAGGTGCAGCCGATGTACCGATGTTTTTGGATTGCTATTTCTGGTGCGGTTGGCCGCGTTCCGAAAATACTCCGCCGTTAGAGCCAGATTGGCAGGATAAAAATGACAACAATGCGATGAATCGTTATTGTCTCGATCGCCACGATGGAAACATAAATGCCCTTTTCCTGGACTATAACGTTCGAAAAGTCGGCCTGAAGGAGTTGTGGACACTCAATTGGCATAAAGGCTTCAATAGAGCCAATGCCTGGACACTCGCTGGCGGTGTCACCTCGGATGACTGGGCAAACTGGGGCACTGGCAAGGGCAAAGGCTGGATGGCAAAATTCAGAAACTACTGAAAAACGATTGTGCAGGTTTTTATCGGCAGTAGCTGTTCTATATCGGCGGTAAAGTTTGTTACAGGCATTGTGGTAACTTTTTAAGATTGCTCCGGCATAATTTGATTTGCTTGTATTAATTTTACACGTTAAATTACGACTGTAGATAAATAGAACCCCGCAATAAACGAAATTGCGGGGTTTAATATTTTAGGGATCGCTGCGTGGGCCGGGATATTGCTTATTGTTGCCTTAGCCAGGCGACAAATTCTGCCAGGCCGGTCTGGATGGTAGTTGAAGGATTGTAACCCAAATCTGCAGCAGCCTTGGTAACGTCGGCGTAGGTTCGCTCAACATCGCCCGGCTGAGGGGGTAGATATTCCCTGACCGCTTTTTTGCCAAGCGCCTTTTCGATTTCAGCGATCAAATCATTGACACTTACAGGTCTTGATTCGCCGAGGTTATAGATATTAAAGCCGGAGCATCTTTCCATTGCTGCTACGGTGCCGTTAATTATATCATCAATGTATGTAAAGTCGCGCATCATAGAGCCGTCGCCATAGACCGGTATGGGCTTTCCCTGCTCGATAAGTTTGGCGAATTTGTGAATGGCTAAATCCGGCCTCTGTCGTGGTCCATAAACCGTGAAGAAGCGCAGGCAGGTTATATGAATTCCATAAAGGTGATGGTACGTATGGCAGATAAGCTCGCCGGCCTTTTTAGTGGCAGCGTAGGGCGAGATGGGAAAATCAACGCTGTCTCCCTCGGAAAATGGTACCTTCTTGTTATTGCCATAGACACTTGAGCTTGAGCCGAAGATGAACTTAGTGACATTGTGCTTTTTCGCTGCTTCGAGCAAGACCGTTGTTCCATTTAAATTGACATCGGTATAGAGCACCGGCTGTTCGATAGAAGGCCGAACACCGGCTCTGGCGGCCAAATGAACGATTATTTCGACATCACTGCTGGTTGCCTTATCCATGGCATCGCTGTCACGGATATCAGCTTCGATAAGTTGGAAATTCTTGTTTTTAAGGCAGGTATCGATGTTACGGCGTTTGATTTGGGGATCGTAAAAGTTATCGAAGTTATCAACCCCGAGCACTGCCCAGCCTTTTGCAAGAAGTCGCTCACATAAGTGTGAGCCGATAAATCCCGCTGCTCCAGTGACAAGTGCTTTCATATCTCGTATTGTATATTGCGGCATGCGTTGTGCGTCAGCTTACGCGATACGCACCACGTTATTGCCTTCCAATGCTGTGATATTCAATTCCTGCGTTTTTGACTATCTCAGGGTCGTACAGGTTTCTGCCGTCGAAAATGACAGGCTTTTTCAATTTTGCTGCGATTAGCTCAAAATCAGGATTACGGAATTCCTGCCAATCAGTAAAGATAACCAAAGCGTCGGCATTATCCAGTGCATCATATCCATTTTGGAAGGTCTGGATTTTGCTGTCAAGGGCCGCTATCGCATTGGCTGAAGCTGCGGGGTCATAAGCTTTTATCTGCATCTTACAGTCGAGAAGTTTCTTTATGCAGAAAATCGCCGGTGATTCTCTTATATCGTCGGTTTTTGCCTTGAAAGCCAGTCCCCAGACGGCTAATACGGTTTTGTCCTCTTGACCTTTAAAGTATTCTATAATTCGTGCCGCGAATCTTTCCTGTTGATTTATGTTTATCTGCAGCACCGACTTTGCTATTGTCATTTCAACGCCATGGACGGAGCCTGTGTGAATCAGTGCCCGAACGTCTTTTGGGAAACAACTGCCGCCAAAGCCTACGCCGGCAAACAAAAAGGAACGTCCAATCCGCGAATCACTGCCAATACCCTGTCTGACTAATTCGATATCCGCACCGACTTTTTCGCACAGCGCAGAAATCTCGTTCATAAACGATATTCTTGTCGTCAGCATCACATTAGCCGCATATTTTGTTATCTCAGCAGAGGCTGCGTCCATGAAAAGTATTCGGCTGCCCCTTCGCATAAACGGACTATACAACTGGGCCATTTTCCCTTGAACAGCTTCGTTGGTTGTACCGATTATTATCCTGTCAGGGCTCATGAAATCTTCAATAGCAGCGCCTTCTTTTAGGAACTCCGGATTACTGACATAGTCAAAAGCTATTTTAGTTTTAGATTTGATAACTTCTGCGACCTTCTTGTGAGTACCTACCGGTACTGTACTTTTTGTGGCTATAATGCGATAGTCACTTAGGCACTCAGCGATTTCAGAGGCAACCGAGAGAATTGCTGATATGTCACATGAGCCATCCGGTGCTGAAGGTGTTCCGACAGCGAGGAAAATAATCTGTGAATTGTCCACGCCGAATTTCAAATCAGTAGTAAAGTGCAGTCTGCCGAGTTTTTCATTGCGTTTGATTATTTCAGCCAGGCCTGGCTCATAAATGGGAATTGCTCGGGTTTTCAGGTCGGCGATTTTCTTTTCGTCATTATCGACGCATATAACGTTATTACCAGTGTCGGCCAAGCCTGCCGCGGTTACAAGCCCGACGTAGCCAATTCCAACTACACAAATTTTCATTCAATAAGCTCCCGTTGTAACCCCAAAAGCCCCCAATAAACCCGTTCCCTCGGTCTTGCTCGGGACAGGCCTGAGCCGGGTCGAAGGATTGGGGGGCTGAATATTTAGCCCCGCGATAAATCACGGGGTTTTACCTCCTGTTCATCTAAAAGCTCTATCATATCGATATCGATTTCGACGCTTGCTGCCTGGCCGAGCATATCTATTTGCAGGACCAGACGCGTATCGTTTTTCGTTGTGACGACGACACCGTTCAGGTCAAGTAAAGGTCCAGCTATAACTTTGCACCGCTGACCTGTTTTGATGTATTTATAAGGTGTTAAAGGGGCTCCAGCGGTTAGTGCCTGCTCAATCTGCAGCAGCTCGCTTAGTAATTTTTGTTGGTCCTTGACCTCGATTAAATTTGCCACGCGATTGGTTCGCAAAGTTTCGAGCCGTTCGTTTTCCTCGCCGCAAAAGAATAAATATCCGCTGAACAACGGCAAAAGCGACCGTATCGTTCTTTGGCTTCGACGCTGAACTTTCCAGGTCATTGGAAGAAAATAACTGATGTTTTTACTAATCAAATCGTGGGCCAGAACTTTTTCATTTCTGCTTTTTGTGTGGGCAACCCACCATAGACCGGTAAAATAGCGGATTGATTCTCCTTCAGGCCAGATAGCGGGCGGATTTTCATTTGCTTTTAGCAACTTTATTCTCCATCTAAACCTGTAATTATTTTTAGTCGATTAGTCAAAACAGGGTATTAGTTTATCCAGGTGGTGGTCTTTGTCAAGTAATAGAATCTGGTTAAATGATTTTAGTAGTTTGACTATTTTAGTTTGACCTCGTACCAGTTGAGCCTAATAATAATTGTAATTACTCGGTTATTAAGTCAGCTTTTGTATAGGATGACAATTGGTGCAGGGTGGTGTGCTTTATCTGGCGCTTCATATAAATAATAGTTAAGACGCAAGATGCTGCGAGGACTGTTGTTTTGCGAAACAAATTAAAAAATGCAGGGCAAGCCGGCACTCAACCCGATCGGGGGGTGAATATTTTGTTCACTTGTATCGGCAGACGTGTTTCTTTGCTCAACAGTTTTCGACGGGCGGCAAGGCAATTGAAAATAAAGGTCTCACTACTTGGTACAGATACCAACGAGTTAAGCTCTGCTCTGCAATTGTGCGATAAAGGTTTTTTGGTTAAGCCGATAACTCATGCCGGCTATATCAGGCAAATACTTTCGATAGTAAAAACTAACAGAGTAAAATTGCTCATACCTACCGTTGATTTGGACCTGAAACTGCTTTCACAGAACAAGTCAAAATTCTCTGCTTTAGGCTGTAGTGTGCTTATTTCTCAGCCGGAGGTGGTCGACATCTGCCAGGACAAGAGAAAAACGCATCGTTTTTTGGTTAAGAATGGTTTTGATACTGCCAGGACGTTGAGCATTCGGTCGGCTCTTTCAAAGCAGAACCATGAAGAGAAGTTGAATTGGCCCTGCTTTATAAAGCCCTGGGATGGCTATGCCAGCAGAGGTAACGCTGTCGTGAGAAACCGAGAAGAGCTGTTATTCTTTGCGAAAAGGATACCAAATGCCCTCTGCCAGGAGTTTATCAAAGGAGATGAATATACATGCGATGTGTATGTTGACTTTAATATGAAAGTTCGTTGTATAGTACCGAGAAAGCGCATCGAGACAAGGGCAGGTGAGGTGAGCAAGGGACAGATAGTTAAACAGCCTCGCATTATGAGCGAGTCTATGAGGTTGGTAGAGACACTGCGAGCGGGTCCTGGCGTTATAACCCTGCAATTGTTTTTAACGCCTGGTGATAAAGTAAAGTTTATTGAAATAAATCCGCGATTCGGCGGCGGCGTTCCACTGTCAATCAAAGCTGGTGCCAATTTTCCAAAGTGGATATTGCAGGAGCTGCTCGGAGAAAAACCAAATATCCGTTTCGATGGATTCAAGGACAATCTAATTATGCTTCGCTACGATAGCGAAGTATGGCTTAATTTAGAAGTTTAAAAGTGCCTAAAATTATAGCTTTAGCTCACTTTAGGCACTTTAGCTCACTTTTGGATTTGGAAAATGTTTAATAACATCATTGGTCCACACAGACCGGTTACGTGGGTAGTTCGCTTTTGGCCGGTATTGATAGTGGCTTTTGCCGGTTCGCTGGCGGCTACGTGGCTGTGTAAGAAAATAGCCATAAAGTTCGGAATCGTTGACCATCCTGACGACTTGGTCAAAACCCACAAAGAGCCTATCGCATACCTTGGTGGTGTGGGTATATTTATCGGACTGACGATTGGGGCGTTGGCAGGTATCACGGCTTTGTCAGGTTTGAAAAACGAGGCATTTTTCAGTCCGGCATTGAAAAGGCTGTTAGGGATATTGGCTGGAGGGACAATAGCATGTTTTGTCGGGCTGACCGACGATATATTTGATTTAAAGCCGCGACGCAAATTTCTTGGCCAAATCTGCGCTGCGGTTATTTTACTGTTGGCAGGCATCACGCCAAATTTGCAGCGTATTGCGATCCCATTAAATCTACCGATGCCTCATTATCTTGAAGCGGTACTGAGTATTTTTATCGTAATATTCTTTGTTCTTGGTGCGACGAATTCATTAAATCTACTTGATGGACTGGATGGCCTTTGCGCGGGAGTAACGACCATTATCACCATTGCCATGCTGATTCTGTCGATACATTTAGCGACGTGGGGATACAGCGAAGTCGGTGACCCTGTGCGGATTATAATCTGTCTCGGACTCGTTGGCGGCGTCTGCGGATTTTTACCTTTTAATCGGTATCCAGCCAAGATATTTATGGGCGATGCCGGCACTATGCTTCTGGGTTTTATGATAGCTGCTCTGATGCTTTTATTCGCCGAGGGCGTTCCGCGCTGGTGGATGGCTTCCATCGTTGTCTTTGGCCTGCCGATTTTAGATACTGCCGTGGCCTTGGCCAGAAGGTTATTGAATCACAGACCATTGTTTGTTTCTGATCGCGGCCATATTTACGACCAGATGATTGACAGAGGAATACCGCTTAAAAAAACGGTTGCTATTTGCTATGCGCTGGCCGGCTTATATGGTGCGATTGGCTTAGTGATGAGCCAGATAAGGACATGGTATGCCGCGTGTGTCTATGTGGTTGTCTTTGTTGTCTCCGGCTTAGTGGTGTGGAAAAAAGGTTATTTGAAAATGGAAGGGCTGCGTGGAGCACTACGGACGCCAGCCGCGGCCGAATCCGGTCACAGTAGCCGCCGAATTTAGCTGGCATCGGCTTCACAAATTCGTCACGAATCCGGCGTGCCTCCCTTTTGGGGACACCTTGCGGCGGAATCGACGGACTCAACACATGCCCTATAACTTTTCGATTTTACAGTTGAACATTTTGTTGGTTTCAAGATATTATATTGTAGGCGGCAATTAGCTGACAGTAAGTTGCATTTTTAGAGCAGTAGTATGGGCCTTTACGATAGAGATTATACTCGTGTAGATTCTGACTCTCGCTACCGCTATGCGCCGCAGATGCGTTTTGGTTTTCCGAAGATCACGCCGGTAGTCAAACTGTTACTAATTATTAATATAGCAGTATTCGTAACCGCGATGCTCATAAGACCTCTCGGCGTTTTTATGTACCGATGGTTTCCAGTTGAGCCAGTTTCACTACTTCGAGCTTTGCAGCTCTGGCGATTGGTAACTTATCAGTTTCTGCATGACCCAAATGACATTTGGCACATCTTTTTCAATATGCTTGGCTTATTCTTCTTGGGACCGACACTCGAACGGCATTGGGGCAGCAGGAAATTCCTCAAATTTTATTTGGGTTGTGGCGTTGCAGGGGGGTTATTCTATATGTTGCTTGTCGCGTTCAATTTTCTGGGGGCTGGTTCTATGGTAGGGGCCTCCGGCGCAATACTCGGCTTGTTAGCTGCCTGTGCGATCCTTTTCCCACACTTTGTGGTCTTTATTTTTCTTTTTCCGGTACCGATAAGAGTGGCGGCAATTGGACTGACCGCTGTCTATTTCATTTTAGTAGTAACCAGAGCAGACAATGCCGGCGGCAATGCAGCACATCTTGCAGGTATGGCAACAGGGGCCATTTATGTATTTTCAAAGCCCTGGCGGGAAAAGATTCAATTGAAATTACGAGCCGGTGCATGGGAAAAGAAAATAGCTACCGAACGCAAACTGCAGGTTGAGCTTGATCGCATATTGCAGAAAGTTCACGACTCAGGCATCCATAGTTTAACGTCAATAGAAAAAAAGATCCTCAAAAAAGCCACCGATGCTGAGCAAAAGCGATACAGAACATAAGAAGAAGACCTGACAGAATGGTATGCAGGACATACCCCGCGGTGCTTCAAAAAGCAAATTTCTAAGAGTGATGTAAAGGATGACGGTGCCTTCACGATTAGATATGAAAGCGAGCTTGATTTCGATACCGGTGTTTCATTTATGCCTGCCCTGCCTGTCCCGAGTCCGTCGATTCAGCACGCCGGATTCGTGACGAACCGGGTCGAAGGATTTGATAAATTATGTAGAACCTTACGACGGCTGGATTCTCTTTGGGATTAATCCCACCGGAATGGAGGAGGAGTCGATTCTTCAGTTAAATCTTTAATGTGTTTCTTTACATTTTCAGCCTTGATTTTCTCATTCTGCCACTTGATTATCTCATCTCTGCTTTCCTTGACCCGATTTCTTAACCCCTCAAGCCATTTAAGCAGCCGTTCGTACGCGATCTCCTTTTGTCGTACGATTAAATCGTAGCGTCTGCCGACCACTTCCTCTAACTCTGCCAGTAGTTTTTGCTTATCTTTTTTATTCTTGGCAGCTTTGATTCTGGTAACCAGCTCATCGCGCTTATCCTTTAGTTGTAGGTCTTCTTTAAGAACTTCAGCTAATTCCGGGTTCCTTCTCTCTTCTTCGAAGATGCGCCAATATTTGTTTCTGATAAGGTCAAATTTTTCAAAGTAAAGTTTTGTCTCATTTTCTTTTAGTTTAGCTAAGTTTTCCGCCTCTTTGGGATATTCTTTGGTCAGCCAATCAAGAAACTCGGTTTGTCTCTGGTGTCTCCAGTTTTCCATACGTTCTCTAATTATTTTGCCAAATTCCTCGCGGCCGTATCTTCTAAGCTCTTCCTGGAACTTCTCAGGGTCTTCTTTGCGCAGTTTCTCCAGTTCTTTGGCTGCATTCGGATCTCTTTGTTTCAGGCTGCTCAAGATGCGGTTGGTTTCCTCATCTGTCAGTTCGAATCTTTCCGGCCCTAGGCCTGGCCCCGGTCCCCGACCCAGCCCTGGTCCTCGTCCCGGCCCTCGCGGTTCTTCCTCTGTCCAGATGTTTTCTTTATCTTTTTCTTTCTGCTCAGCACTGCATGGCAATGTCCATGTTGTTGTTACTACTGCCGCCATCACTAAAAGTAAAATGATTGTGCGATTCATTGTCATCCCTATCCCTTCCAAAAATCGCTTTCAATTTCCATGAGGTTCATCTCCAGCTCCATTAATGCTGCGTCTCCATTAGCGTCACCTTTACCTAATTGCAGAGTGCGCAGCTCGTCTTTAATTTGCTCGATTTCGGTAGTGTAAGTCACCAAATCTACATCGTCGGCAGCTATATCGTCACTGTCCCAAGTTGCTCTGGGTATTATTGAGGCCGGGATAATATTTTCGGAGCTATAATCCTTATCTTTTTCAAGGAGGTTCAAGCCTATAGCCGCCACAATAAGAATTGCTGCTGCAATAGCTGCTGTTTTGTAGACTATTTGTGTAAAAACTTTTGCCCTTCGTAGCTGTAAATTCAAGGCAATTTTAGCTTTTATATTGGCTATGAGCATATCATCAGGCTCAGGGGCAGGGTGCTCCCGAAGGATTTGCTCAGTCTCATAGACATCTTCAGCAGCCTTGGCTGCCTGTTCAGAACTGAGAAATTTTTCGAACAGCTCCTTCAGATTTTCTTCGTTTTGACTGCTCATAATTATTTCTCCATCAGCTCTCGCAATTTTTTAAGTCCTCGATGCAGTTTTGATAATGTTGTTCCTATTGGCTCATATCGCATCCTTGCTATTTCCTTAAAGCTGAGTTGTGAATAAAATCGCAGCATTATTAATTCTCTCGTATCGGCATCCAATCGGCCAAGCTGCATCTGCAACTTATCGATTCTATCGCTGTTCGACTGTTTCGGCTCTGTTATTTCCGACTCGAGATGACTTATTCGTACGTCGAGCAGTTTTGTATATCGTTGTTTGCCCCTTAAGTAGTCGTGAAATACGTTAGATGCTATTTTGAACAACCAGCTTTCAAAAGAACCGCCCTTGTAAGAACCGATTTTTTCCACTAACTTGGCAAATAAAATACTGAGTAGTTCATCGCAGGTGTCCTTGTTACCCGCCAATCGGTAAAAATAGCCGTAACACCGGCTTGCGTACATATCTACTAATTGTGAAAAGCAATCAGAATCACCTTTTTTGCAGCCGATTATTATCTGGGCTAAATCGTCGCTTTTTATCATACTCAGGTGCTTTTCATATTGAAAGACGGTGTCTAAGATTGGTTTATTGCAAAAATGAGGGAAAATATGCCCATGTTTTTCTTCAGCCAGGCCTGTTTGAAAACAGCATTTCACGGTGCGGCAAACTCCATCTGCATCCATTCATAAGTGTTTGTCTATGCTGGTCATATGTGTTTGTTTGTAGCTCCACTTGCCTATCTGCTATGGGGTATTTTCTTCTTCCTCGTCGTCCTCGGGGAGCTTCCAGCTATCGGCTTCGTCAATGTCTTCGATCTCTCGCTGCATAAAATGAATGATTTTATCTTGAAGCGGTGCTAATTTTCCATACCACTTAAGCATCTGCTGATAGCTGGCCACCAGCATATCAAGGCGGATTAGCTGCCATTTAGCTATGCACTCCGGCTCTTTGATATTAACAAACGGATCGCATTTGAAGGTCCGCCGGCCGTCAGAACCTATTTCACAAAATTCGCAGTCTTTGCATTGAATCATTTTCGCACCCCAATCTAAGTCGGCAAAACCTAAAACCTCTAAGAAACCATCAGCGGGAACTCCTGTCCCGCTTAGAATCATCACCTTCATAGTTTTGTCAACATTGTTTAAGGTAAAAATTATCCTTTATTTTTTTGCTTTTATGTTTAATATATTACCATATATCCAAAAGTCGTAAAGTAATTTGCAATAAAGATTCCGGCCCTTTTGATGGAGTGCTAAATGGCAAAACCAAGACGCAGACGCAAAGTAGGCAGTAGAAAAAGACACACAAAATGGAAAATACGCCATAAAAGATAAGATAAGCCGATTATTTATTAATTTATGTTAGGTTTTGCGGAATTAACCTATGAGGTGAGTGGATAAACCATATCATCCAAGCATAAGCTTAGCGCAATATACTAAATGGAACATTTCCGTGTAATTTTCAAGCCCGACGGCAAACAAATCGCTATTCATGCCGGCGCTACACTTCTTGAAGCCGCTGGTCAGGCTGGCATAATCCTGAACTCTGTCTGCGGCGGCAAAGGTACGTGCAAAAAATGTGTGGTTTATCTTGAACCGGACGGAAAACAAGTGCTGGCCTGTCAGTACCGCATTCAAAGCGACCTTATTGTAACCATTCCTCCAGGCTCCAGATACTTCGAGCAAAAAATTCTCGAACATGGCATCGATACTCATCTAAACATCCAACCAACCGTACATGAAAAGTACCGTGATAAAGACAGGATATTTGGCCTGGCGGTTGATATTGGCACCACCACAGTCGTTGCCAAGCTTATCAATATGACAGACGGTAAATGTTTGGCGACGCAGGCAGCATTGAATCCACAAAGCCGCCACGGTGACGATGTCATCAGCAGAATCGCATACGCCAGGACCGATGCGAAATTAGCCGAGCTGCACAGGCTCATCATAGACAGCATAAATGATCTTGTAGCACAGCTTTGTAAACAGGCATCCGTTAATGCAGAGCATATATACGAAATGTGCGTGGTCGGCAATACAACTATGAATCATCTCTTACTCAAATTGCCCGTTGAGCAGCTCGGTCAGGCACCATACAAAGCCTTTTCCTTAGATGCGCACGATGTCCCTGCTAAAAAGCTGCATCTGCAAATAAATTCCGATGGCGAAGTCCACACCGTTGAAAATATAGCCGGCTTTGTCGGCTCGGATACGACCGCTGTCGCCCTTGCCACCGATATAGATTCAGCGGAAGAAATGACGCTCACAGTTGACATCGGCACAAACGGTGAGATTGTGCTCGGTACAAAGGATAAACTCTACGCGGCAAGCTGCGCAGCCGGGCCGGCTTTTGAAGGCGCGCGCATAACCTGCGGCGGTAGGGCGGTTGAGGGTGCAATTGAAGCTGTTGTCGTCGATAATGACGATATAGTCTTGGATGTGATAGGAAACAGTGAGCCGCGCTCGATATGCGGCTCGGGCCTGATTGACGCCATGGCGGTTATGCTGGATTTGGGTATTATCGACGCAAGCGGACGATTCACAAAGCCCGACAAACTGCCGCCTGCAATTGCTGCTCGCATTGTCGAGCAGGATGAACAATTATATTTTTACCTCAACAGAGCCGCGAACGTAAGTGAGCGGGTAATAAGTGAACGTTCTGTTTTCTTAACACAAAGGGACGTCCGCGAGGTTCAGTTGGCAAAGGCTGCTATCCGGGCCGGTATAAAAATCCTCCAGCGAAAACTCAGCATTGCAGATAATGATATTCAACACATTCTTTTAGCCGGAGCGTTCGGCAATTATATTCGGCCGCAAAGTGCTATGCGGATAGGCTTATTGCCGGATGTGCAGATAGAGCGGATTCGTTTCGTTGGCAACGCCGCATGCAGCGGTGCACAGATGATTCTTCTATCCCGATACTGTCGGGATAAGGCCCACGAATTAGCCCGCAAGATTGAATATATCGAAATCGCTCACGAAAAAGAATTTACAACGGTTTTTGCAGATTCCATGCTCTTTTAAGGATGAGATTTGGGATGCACGCATGGGATTAATAAAGAAGGTAATAATGAGAAAAAAGGAGAGGATGCCGGATTGGTCCTTCAAATTGATGATCTTGCTCTTTCGTTTTATAGATTTTATATACCCGTATATAGAAAAACGCGTGAAGAAATTCGGAATAAAGCCGGGTATGACTATCGTGGATTATGGCTGTGGCCCAGGCAGGTACACAACAAGATTCGCAAAGCTTGTTGGCGAGAAAGGCAAGGTCTTTGCAATAGATATTCACGAATTGGCTATCGAAGCGGTGAAGAAAAAGATAGACGAGTACGGATTCAAAAACATCATACCGGTGTTAGCTAAAGGGTATGATAGCACTCTACCCGACAACATAGCAGATATAGTATGCGCTATTGATATGTTCTTTATTATTAAAAACCCCGCGGAGTTCCTGGCAGAGCTGAAGAGAATAACAAAAAGCGATGGCATATTAGTGATAGATGATGGTCATCAAAAGCGAAGCGTTTCTAAGACTGATATTTTGCAGTCGTGTCATTGGGATATCTTCGAGGAGACACGCGATCACTTAAAGTGCAAACCAGGAATTAAGTAACCTTCCATTAGAATATGCGTAAATCCCTTAGAACAATCTTAGGCGTAGTATTAATCATCCTCGGTTTGGCAGCATTATTGACACCGTTTACACCAGGTTCATGGGTTGCTCTTATCGGCTTGGAATATTTGGGATTAAGGGTGCTGCTTCAGCGCAAGTTTATGTCTTTGCTGCCAGCAAAATACCGCGACAAGGTGAGGAAGCTGTTCAAGAAGAGAAAGAAAAATAATCGTCGCCGAAGCGGCGACGGCTAAACATTGAATCTAATGGAAATTGTACGTATAATCGCTGTGTTTTTAGTACAAGTTGTCGTGGCTACCGCCACGCTGTGGCTGGCGATGAGACTGACGAAGGTGGAAGGCTCCGTCCTCGGCCTTGTCGCGGCTGCATCTATAACAGCGCTGGTGGAATTGATGCCTATACCTTATATAGGGTGGATATTGCCGTTTATTGTGCTTTTGGTTCTGGTTTCACGGTGGACGACGGCTGAGATTTGGCCCGATGCGGTCCTCATGGTTGTCGCGGCCTGGTTCTTTGCAGATTTAGTGACCATTGCACTTCGGTCAGCTATCGTGTAAAGAGTAAAAGAGCAAAGGTTAACTGGTTGTGGTTTGAGGGTATATCGTTATTAGCAAAGTCATAAAAATTTTTGAATTGACGGCGAAAAGCCTATATAATAGAATATCTAATGCTTACCAGTAAATTCGCTCAAAGAATTTGCTGCGTATGGGTCAGAAGAGGATGCGGCCAGGTTAGTCTTTCCCAAGATTTATGCCAGGCGGAAAACTTACTTGTGGACTAACCGTACAAGGATAAATGAAAGGATTCATAGTGAAAACTGCAAAAATCAACAACCTTATCGGAAGCTCTTTCACAGATACCTGGATGTTAGACCTTGACAACGGTGAAAAGGTAACCATCGATCCTGGTTTGGGAATGCGACAGTTCGTCGGAGTCTATAGCACTCCAAACAACATTATTGGTCAACAAATCGAATACGAAACCAACAACCTTGGCAATCTCTATCGGTTTCGCCCTGTTAGTGTCGATTAAAAGATTATTGCGCTAAGCGCATCTTAATCAACTAACAAGTAAAAATACCAAATACGCTATATATCCACAAAGTAGCAGCAAACCGCTGATTCGGC
>Ga0315539_1000868_pt1 | contig 22633 bp, 19 predicted proteins | sample SalMarSW160150MG_FD_203097 | JGI IMG/M metagenome (GOLD analysis project Ga0315539, IMG submission 203097) | Salt marsh sediment microbial communities from the Plum Island Ecosystem LTER, Massachusetts, United States - Salt Marsh Sediment SW1601-150 ... | reverse complement strand
ACGGAGGAGTTCTTTTCGCTTATCTCAAATACCGCAGGCGGATACAGCTTTTACAAGGACGCAAGGCTTCGAAGGATCACAAGATACAGATACAATAATGTCCCCATCGACGAAGGCGGAAAATATTTTTATATCAATGAAGGCGTGACTGTTTGGTCGCCGGGCTGGAAGCCCGTAAAGACCGCATTGGATCATTATGAATGCAGACACGGATTGGGTTATACAATCATAACAGGCGAGAAAAACAAACTGGAGGCACAGGTTACATATTTTGTGCCACTTGGTGACAATTGTGAGATTCAGAAGGTCAAGCTCACTAATAAAAGCGACACCCAAAAGAAGCTCAAGCTGTTTTCCTTTGTAGAATTCTGTCTCTGGAACGCGCTGGACGATATGACCAATTTTCAGCGGAATTTGTCAACCGGCGAGGTGGAAGTCAAAAGCTCGGTCATCTACCACAAAACGGAATACAAAGAGAGGCGAAACCATTATGCTTTTTACTCCGTCAATCAGCCCATACAGGGCTTCGATACGGATAGGGAATCATTCATCGGGCTGTATAATGGATTTGCAAATCCTGATGCCGTAATGGAAGGGGTAAGCCGCAATTCGGTTGCTCATGGATGGTCGCCGGTCGGCTCACACATGCTGGAAATAAATCTGGCTGCCGGACAAGAAAAGGAGCTGATTTTCATTCTTGGCTATGTTGAAAACGATGAGGACAATAAATGGGAAAGTCCTGGAGTTATTAACAAACAAAAAGCGGAAAATCTAATTGCACGCTATAAGGATACCAACTCCGTAAATGAAGCGTTTGAAAAATTAAAAAATTACTGGTCGCAGCTTTTTTCAGTCTATCAGTTGAAGAGCCATGATGAAAAGCTTAGCCGAATGGTGAATATCTGGAACCAGTATCAATGTATGGTCACCTTCAATATGTCACGCAGTGCATCATACTTTGAGTCCGGCATAGGCCGGGGGCTTGGTTTCAGAGATTCCAATCAGGACCTCATCGGATTTGTTCATCAAATTCCGCAAAAAGCAAAGCAAAGAATTTTGGATATTGCCGCGACGCAGTTCGAAGACGGCGGCGCCTATCATCAATATCAGCCGCTGACTAAAAAAGGCAATAACGAGATAGGTGGCAACTTTAATGACGACCCCCTCTGGCTGATTCTATCGACGGCCAGCTATATTAAAGAAACCGGCGATTGGTCGATACTTGACGAGCAAGTCCCGTTTGATAACGACCAGACAAAAGCTAAATCTCTATTTGAGCATCTAAAAAGGTCTTTCTACCACGTGGTTAATAATCTTGGGCCTCATAATCTTCCGCTAATCGGCAGGGCTGATTGGAATGATTGCTTAAATTTAAACTGCTTTTCAAAAAATCCGGACGAATCATTCCAGACCACAGAAAACAAACAAGGCGGTGTCGCTGAATCTATGGTGATTGCAGGAATGTTTGTTCTTTACGGCAGCGAGTTTGCGGAATTGTGCGGAAGACACGGCGAAAAAAAGGAAGCAAAAGCAGCGGATGCCCACGTTAAGAAAATGGTAGAGAGCATCAACAAACACGGCTGGGACGGCCAGCCCGAAGGGCTGGACAGGATCAAACCCGCCTCCGGCGGGTGGTTCCTGCGGGCATACGATTATTTTGGTAAAAAAGTTGGAAGTCAAGAGAACGAAGAAGGCAAGGTCTTTATTGAATCCCAGGGTTTTTGTGTAATGGCAGGCATAGGACTGGAAGACGGTAAAGCTCGCTTAGCGCTAGAATCTGTTAGGAAATATCTTGATTGTGAATATGGGATTGTATTGAACAATCCTGCTTTTACAAAATATCACATCAATTTAGGCGAGATATCCACTTATCCGGCAGGCTATAAAGAAAATGCAGGTGTTTTCTGTCACAATAATCCCTGGATTATGATTGCCGAGACAATGCTTGGAAATGGTGACAGGGCATTTGAGTATTATAAAAAAATCGCACCGTCTTACCTTGAAGATATCAGCGAGCTGCACAAAATGGAGCCGTATGTCTATTCGCAAATGATCGCCGGCAAAGACGCATTTAAGCCCGGCGAAGCCAAGAACTCCTGGCTTACCGGAACCGCAGCCTGGAACTTCTATGCCATAGCGCAATATATATTGGGCATTAGGCCTGAATATGATGGTTTGTTAATCGACCCTTGTATTCCGAGGGGTTGGGATGGCTTTGTCATAGAAAGAAAATTCAGAAATACGGTTTACCAAATCACCGTACAAAATCCAAAGCACGTATCAAAAAGCGTGAAGGAAATCCTCATCGACGATAAAAAAATAAAGGGCAACATCCTGCCGGCTTTTGGTGACGATAAAACTCATAGTGCTACAGTTATTATGGGTTAGTAGTACTTTGTCGCAGGTAATTTGAGCAGTTGTCATTGCGAGGCCTGAAAGGCCGACTTCGGCGAGCTCAGTCGAGTCATGGCAATCTCAATAACCTATAGAAATGAGATTGCTTCGTCCACCTTCGGCGGACTCGCAATGACAATCGTCGTTTTTTACATATCCATAATTTTAATGCCATGTGGTTCCAAGCTGACGTTTATGGATTTTCCGCTCGAATCGAATACTTTGGTTTTCTCGCTTTTGTCACTACTGTTTATGACAACGAGTTTTTTGCCCTTCGGATAGTATGCGCAATCTGTATAAATATTACTGCACGTCCATGGGCCGAAGTCTCTTTCTCGACCTGCCGCCCAAAATAGCGTTCTGTATAATAAACGCGTATTCTCCGGCGTGAATTTGTAGCCGGCTAAATAAATTGATCTGCCCTTCCTAAAATTATGCACCGCAACTCTCGGTGACCCCTCTTTCTCAGCGAGCACTTTCGTATCTTTATCTACAACAAAAACTTTATTGATGTCATTTCCGAAATCGATATCACCTTTTACATCTTGCACTATGAAATGTTTTTCATCAGCCACTGAGAATTTAATTTTACCATTATTGAGCGTAAGGCCTATTTCTCTATCGACTCCTAATAGATGCGACAATTGGAAGTATTGAGCATTATGCTGACAGGCGGAAGGCTCAGCTACGCCGATAAATCCTCCGCCATTGGCAACCCAATCGGTAATAACTTCGATGATCTTCTCGTTCTTCCAATGGTCACCGCCGGTCCAGGCGCTGTTAACCCGGCCTGTGTTGATAATGACCTGACAGTCTTTTGGGACGCCATTCTGGAGAATATCGTCAAAACTGAGGAACATGACGTTCACCGGCAGGCCCGCCAGGGACTCGGTCAGCTCGTATAACTCCATCCCGGCGATAAAGTGGCCGACATACACCCAACAGCGCAGCCTGCCCCAGGCCGTCAACACGGCCACCTTGATGGGGGCGGTGTAAGGTTTGTCGTTCTCGTGGAATCCTCGCAGGATTCTGAACTCTTCGGCGATTTGCGTCATCGTCTCGACAAAGTCGCCAAAGCCCTCAACTAAGTGCAGATAGCCGCCCAAGCCGATTCGGTCCACCGGCGCGCGAAGCAGTCCCCGGCGGATATTGGCCCAGAAACGCCTGGCGTCCCGGGCCGGATCGCCACCTTCCATGAAGGTGGGTTCACCTTTCAGTCCGGTCGGGAAAAGATAAGGATGCAGACGCAGCTCCTTGATTTTGACACCTTGAACACCCGCACACAATCTGGCTTCGAAGGCGTTGAACACGCATTTAATCAGGCCGTCGAAGTTGAAGTCTTTGAATCGATCACTGTAAGGCTCGGTGCCAACCCAGTGATCGTCGTAGAACATGTAGGCCTGCTTGCCGGCAGCGTGAACCAGGTCAATGCACTTTCTCCCGAAGCCTGTGATGAATTCATTCATGAAATCCATCCAGTCCAGCAGGCGCCGGGACGGCACATTGTGACTGGAGCAGTAAGAGCCATTGTTGACGAAGTCTTCACTGGTCAGCTCGTAGCCCCTGGCCTTGGCGAACAGATGCAGTGCGTATGGACTGACCGTCATCTCATAAGAGCCCCAGTCGGCATATGTGAAACGCAGCTCGGCGGAATCGCCCCAAAACCAGGCGAAGTTGTAGAACATCGATGTAAAGCGGACTATTTTCGTCCTCGGATGTTCTTTGAGCCATTTCTCCAGATAGGCCAAAATAAACTTCTGCGTTTCCGGATATATCGGGTCAATCGGCATCAGATGCTCTCTATCACCCCAGTTATTGGTGATGTGGTTATACATCGAAATGGCTTCCCAAATTCGATAGGCCAAGAAATTTACCGTATATTTATGCCATTTCTTCGTGTCTTGTACGGTTACAATTCCTTTTTCGGGATTAAAGCTCCACCGCTTGGCAGGAATTTCTTCTCCGGTAGTTCTGTCAAACACCTGCCACCATTTTTTAGGGTTATCATTTGCATTAATTTTGAATTGTTCTCTGAAGTAACCACTTAATAAATTTATCTCAACGCTGTCACTTTCTGCGATAACAGGATAGCTCATCAAGTAGTTTTGTTGAAGTTTATCCGGATGCGCCTTTGCCCATTGGTTATCAATACGAATAAGACAAAGGGTAGAGTAGATATTGTACGCAGAAGAGATTATTTTATCCGACAATACGGTTCCATCGCTGTCTCTTATGGCGTCGGCTCCCCATTTTTCCGCAAGCTCTAACGTTAAATCCTCGAAACCAGCTTCACCAGGCAAAGTGAAATTTCCCTTCTTATGTAAATCATTATTCATGCCAACATCCCTTTATATTATTGATGACCGACTTTTTTCTACGTTTGGTCGTCACCAGAAAAGCGACGCTGCGACTTGCATATTACTTGTCGCTCGGCTGAGCCGAGTGTACCTCAAATCAACGCCAAAAACAACAACAAAAGCGACCGCCGATAGAGACTCATTCTAAACTGTCTAAAAACGTTTTGACAAAACCGCATTAAGTATTAACATACAGATTTTTCAGGCAGTAGTGGCAGCATCCCGCGTGAGTGATTGCGTATTTGCTCACTCAAGAATTTTTTGTTCTTGTTATATTGTGAAATTTGACGATAGTTAGCGGGCAAAAGCCGGCCTCGCCCCCGCGCTTTCTGGCATTAGCCATCCCAGCGATTGCGAAAGCAAGAGCGGGGGTTCCTGATTAGTCTTGCTATAGAGGTAAGGCTCCTGTAGCATGGCGTAGCCTTTGATATTGAGCGGACTTTTCGACATTAAGTTTAGCTGAAAATATGAACCTTCTATTTTTCATAGCGATTGCTATACTTTTCGGTTTCCTTGTAGGTAAGATATCTCAACGTATTAAACTGCCGGGCGTGGTGGGCTATTTAGTTGCGGGTCTAATATTCGGGCCATCGCTTCTGAACGTTTTTCACGAAGAATTCGTCGAAGAAATGAATGTTTTCACCAGCTTTGCCCTTTCGTTAGTGGCTTTCATAATCGGCAGCGAAATGAAGCTGAGCACTCTGAAGGAAATGGGCTCGGGTATCGGCGTCATTACAATTCTGGAGTCATTTGGGGCCTTTTTGTTAGTGACAGCAGGGGTATATTTTCTGACGGGCAAATTGTATTTAGCACTTATCTTCGGGGCGATGGCACCGGCATCTGCACCGGCAGGGACAGTGGCGGTTTTGCAGGAGTGCAAGGCCAAGGGACGTTTGACTAATGCTTTATATACCGTCGTTGGTCTGGATGATGGACTGGCTATAGTGATATTTGCTATTGCTATGGCTCTGGCCCGGCTGTTGCTGGTAGGAGGCAAGCTGTCCGTCGAAAGTCTTTTAGAAGGCCCTGTATTCGAGATAATCGGCTCGATTGCTCTTGGATGTGCAATAGGTGCGGTTGCCGGGTATTTTATGCAGCGGCTATCCAGCGACGACGCCATATTAGCAGTCTGCCTGGGCAGTATTCTCTTATGCACAGGGATCAGCATCTATTTTGATTTGTCCCTTATTCTGGCGAATCTAAGCTTAGGTATGATCTACGTAAATCTATATCCGGCTGGAAACCGAAGGGCTTATCGAGCAATAGAGTTTCTTACTCTGCCGGTCTATATTATCTTTTTCTTTTTGGCCGGTGCGCATCTTCAAATAAGTCTGCTGCCGACTATGGGCCTTTTAGGGCTGGTGTATGTGCTATGCAGGATAAGTGGATTGATGGGCGGCGCTTTTTTGGGTGCAGTGTTATCCAAGCAAAGTCCGGTGATTCGAAAATATCTCGGCATGGGGATACTCTGTCAGGCCGGCGTGGCCATAGGACTCTCACTGCTGGCGGCAGGGCAATTGCGACCTCTGGGTGAAACGGGTATGAATTTAGCCGTTGTTGTGGTCAATACCATCGCTGCCACTACAATTGTCTTTGAAATAATTGGGCCTATAGGGACAAGAATTGCCATCAAAAAGGCAGGCGAGCTCGGTTTAAATATAACCGAGGAGGACCTCATTAAGACATATCAGGTCAAAGACGTGATGGATACAAAGCTACCCACACTCAACGCTGGAATGCCTCTAAGTGAAGTTGTCCGGATAGTAAGCGATACCGACTACTTCTACTATCCGGTCGTCGATAGCAACAACCAGCTCATTGGAACTGTAACGCTGGACGGTATCAGAAAAACTTTTGCCACGCAGGAATTAAATGACTGGCTGGTGACTCTTGACATTGCCGAGCCGATCATAGACAAGGTCACACCTCAGATGCCATTGTCGGAAGCCCTCGAGGAAACAAGACGGCTGGATGTGGAACATCTGCCGGTAGTGGCTTCAAATGAGGATGATAGGCTTATTGGAATTTTGAAATGTCGTGCAGTTAGACGGTCGCTTAGTGCGGAGGTGCTGTCACGGCAGCGCGAAGCTGATAAGCTGCATAGCAGCTAACAGGCCGAAGTGTAGATGAATATAGAATAGGTTACCATGGCTGATCCAGTTATAATAGCTGGCACACAGGATTATGGCCACTTGAATCTGGTTTTGCTTTTCGGCCTGATTATTCTAAGTGGCGCATTTGGCGCACGACTTTTTCAAAAGCTACATATTCCACAGGTAGTTGGTTACATCACCATAGGTATCGTATTAGGCCCTTTGCTAAACATCGTCTCTCAACAAACAGTTCAGGCTCTCGAACCATTCGGCCTGTTTGCACTTGGTGTTATTGGCTTTCTCATTGGCGGGGAGCTTAAGCGTGAGATTTTTGCAAGATTCGGCAAACAAGTTTTTGCGATTTTGTTGTTTGAAGGGGGGATGGCCTTTTTGCTGGTGCTGCTTTTAAGTTTTCTTGCGCTTTGTTTGTTTTATGATTGGCAAACAGCGTTGGCAATTGGCGTAGTTTTCGGCGCAATCTGCTCAGCGACTGATCCTGCCTCAACGGTAAATATCCTGTGGGAATACAAGGCCCGTGGGCCGCTTACGAGTATGCTGACAGCGATTGTTGCTCTGGATGACGCATTAGCTTTGGTGTTATACATTAGCAGTGTTAGTTTGGCAGGTTTTCTTACCGGCAGCAAGCAAGCCGGCCTCTGGCTGTTGATCTTTCATTCGTTCTATGAAGTGATAGGTTCATTGGTGCTGGGGGTGGCAGCAGGTTTGATATTAAGCTGGATAGCAAAAAAAAGTGAGGACGACGATAGGACTCTCGTCCTATCAATTAGTATGATACTGCTGACTATTGGCCTGGCAATATATCTTGGTTTAGACGTTATCCTGTCCTCAATGGCCTGCGGGACGATGCTTGTAAATATTCTACCAAGACGAAGCTCAAGAAGCTTTGAGCTGGTGACCAGATTTTCGCCGCCAATATATGTTATGTTTTTTGTAATTATCGGCGCCAGGCTCAATGTAAACTTTACAGGCTCGATTTTGCTCCTGGCAGGTACTTATGTAATCGGCAGTACCGTGGGAAAAACAGCAGGCTCATACTTGGGTGCTGTTTATAGCAAAGCTGTACCAACAGTAAGAAGATACCTGGGATTCTGCTTGTATCAGCAGGGTACCATTGCTGTTGCTTTGTTGTTAATGGCCAGCCAGCGATTTGAAGGCCGGGTCAGAGATATGATGTTGTCAGTAATAATTGCAGGAGTGTTAATACTTCAATTGATCGGCCCTATTCTCACAAAAATAGGCGTTAAAAAGGCCGGGGAAGCAGGGCTTAATATTACCGAAGAGGATCTCATCAAAACCTATAATGTTACTGATGTGATGGAAGTAAATATCCCCACCATTACTGCGGGTGCATCTCTGAATGAGGTGGTTAAGATTGTCAGCGGTACCGAAAATTTTTATTATCCCGTTGTGGATAACGCTAAGAAATTAATAGGTGCCATCACGTTAGCTGGTATTAGAAATACCTTTGCCACACAGGAGCTAAACGAGTGGCTGGTAGCGCTTGATATTATGGAGCCTGTTATTGCAAAGGTAACGCCGGATACACGGCTGTCGGAAGCATTTGAAGGGGCAAGTCAACTTGATACCGAGTACCTGCCGGTCGTCGTATCGCAACAGGATGACAGCTTTGTTGGGCTCTTGAATTGTCGGGCCGTGCGCCGGCAACTTTCTGCGGAAATATTGTCACGACAGCAAAAAGTTGATAATATAGCAGGCTGATATATATTGTGAAAGAAGGATATTAGGGGCCCCCGCTTCGCGGGAACCAAATCAGAGAATCAGGATGAAGTCCACAGGACACCTTGCGGTGGGTATCAGAAAACCAGTCCACAGGACATGGCGCCAGCTGCGCAGCATGGCTTGCGCCACATTCCAGCGACCTTACGGCGGAAAAATCTATGCGCAGCATGGCATGCGCCATCTGATAGCCTGATTACCCGACCTCGCTCAGGGCGGGCCTGATACCCAGATAACCTTATTTATGCTGAAACACAGATTATTTTTTGGAACTTTAATGACGGTAATTTTTACCGGCATTACCGTCTTAGATGGCTGGCTGGATGGCTCACTGAGCATTTCAGCAGCCCCCGATAAATTCGTCGGAGGTGACAAATCTCTGCGAGGAACAATCTTCGCTATCCTCATTGCCATCTTAATAATCTTAGCTTTATTGGAACTATCAAACCTTGCCGCGTCAAAAGATTTAAGGATTTTCACGCCCATCTCAGCCATCGCTTCAATTCTGTTGGCGAGTACATGGTATTGGCCACAGCTTATTGAAATGTCGCCTAAGCTGTATCTATTTTACGTATCAGCCTTTGCATTGTTGGGATTGCTTTTATACCAATACGCCTGCTATGGTACTACAGCGGTGTTGGCCAATTGCGGAGTCAATTGTTTTTCTATCATTTATCTGGGACTTTTCAGCGGATTTGTATTGGCTGTTCGGCTCGACTTCGGGCTCTGGCCTGTCTTGATGTTCATTTTTGTTGTAAAGTCTTCCGATATAGGAGCTTATGCAATAGGAACTTTGTTTGGAAAGCACAAATTCTCACCCAAAATCAGCCCTGGAAAAACCTGGGAAGGCATGGCAGCCGCTGCTGCAACTGCGATGGTAGTGGCTTTTGTATTTGCGGCGGGTTTTGATATAATGGAATGGTGGTTGGCATTAATCTTTGGTTTTTGTTTTGCCTGTATCGCTCAGGCCGGCGATTTGATCGAGTCGATGATGAAGCGGGATGCTGAACAAAAAGACTCCGGCAATAAGGTACCGGGATTCGGCGGTGTACTTGACATTGTTGACTCACCCTTAGTGGCGGCACCATTTGCTTATTTATTTTTTATGCTTTTCATTAAAGGGTAATTGGTTAAATCCGGCACCACCCTTTGGACGGTGGTGGACCAATTACCAATAACCAGTCGAGGTATATTTTGGAAGTTACGATACAATTGGATTCCGTCAGTAAACAGCTTGAATTATTCGGCCCTGCTGATAACCACCTCCGCCTTTTGCGTCAATCCCTTGGCGTTCAAATAACCGCCCGACAGTCTAATTTAATAATTAGTGGCACGGGAAAAAAAGTGAATGAGGCTGCAGAAGTTATTGAAAAAATGCAAAAGCATTTAATCAAACACCGTTCGCTCACCGCTGCGGATATACATGCTTTTATCATTCAAAAACATTTGATCCCTAACGCCAGGACCAGTGAGGCTATTACTGTTTATTCTCATTCGAAAGTAGTAGAGCCCTCCACTACCGGGCAGCTAAGGTACATCGAAACAATGTTGGCCAATGATGTTACTTTTTGTATAGGGCCTGCGGGAACAGGTAAAACGTATTTGGCGGTCGCCATTGGGGTCTCGATATTAAAGAAAAAACAAATCAGGCGGATCATCCTCGCACGCCCGGCTGTGGAAGCCGGCGAAAAATTAGGCTTTTTGCCGGGCGACATACAGGCGAAAGTAAATCCTTATCTTCGTCCGCTTTTTGATGCTCTTGAAGATATGATGGACTTCGCCCAGATGAAAAAATTCATGGAGCTGGATATTATTGAGATCATTCCGCTTGCCTTTATGCGTGGCCGAACGTTAAATGAATCTGTCATCATCTGTGACGAGGCTCAGAACACCTCATCTCTGCAGATGCTGATGGTCTTGACAAGATTAGGCCAAGGCTCCAAAATGATAGTAACCGGCGACATAACGCAAATTGATCTGGAAAGTCCACAAAAAAGCGGAATGGTCGAGGCAATCGATCTGCTCAGGAGGATTAAAGGAATAGGTGTTGTAGAATTAACCCAGAAAGATATTGTACGGCATCGATTGGTGCAAAATATTGTACGAGCTTATAAAAAAAAGAAACAAAAGCAACAAAAGCAAAAACAAGTGTAAAGTGTCTAACCCGTCAAGGCCGGATACAATTTAGCTCACTTTAGGCGTTTTAGATCACTTTAGTACTAACTGCCGGATAACAAAGTGAACAAATGCGATTGTTTAAAAAGACAAGTCCTCGGCGAAGCCGGGTGCGAAAAAGTATATCTGCCGGGCGCTCTTTGCAGATAAACCGACTCGCCGATACCGACGTTATTATTTCGTTGCTGCTATGGCTGCTTTTCGTCATCGTTTGTATCACTATTCTTTCCTTTGATTCAATTTATCAAGCTCGTTTTCTCGATCTGGTACTGCTATCTGTAATAGTCGTGCTTGTTTCTGTTGCCGCGGCTTTCTATATTCACCATTACCAACAGCGAATAATTAAAAACCACGCCAGAGCTATAGCATTAGTCGGCCTGTTTGTCTTCCTATTAGCCACGACCAAGATAGGCATATTATTCGCTAAGCATACTGCCTGGGCCACCGGTACTGCCGTCACTGCTGCGATCATTCTGACTATCGCTTATAACCAGCGATTTGCAATAGGTATGAGCATATTTTATTGCCTTTTTGCCTGTTTTGCCGTGGGACCGATGACGAGTACTGCCAGTGCCCCATTCTTGTCCCTTGGGGGCATGGGGGATGAATATCAACTGACAAACTTCAATCTTTTTTTGACTATGTCCGCTGGCATTATTACTTGCTGTTTCTCTTTACGAGAAGTCCGTACCAGAATGAAATTACTTGAGGTTGGTACATTAGCGAGTTTGATGGTGTTCATAATAGCGTTGGCTTTAGGTTTTTTGCCTCACCCATCAGGAGTTGATAAAATCTTTCTCAACGCGGGTATTCATGCAGGTGTTACCCTCGGTGTAAGTGTACTCATGCAGGGATTGCTGCCGATTATTGAGAAAGTATTTCGCATAGCAACAAGTATGACCCTTTTGGACTACAGCGACGCAAATCAGCCTTTATTGAAAAAGCTCGCTATGGAAGCACCCGGCACTTTTAGTCATAGTCTTTTAATAGGTTCTATCGCTGAGGCTGCTGCTGAGGCAATTGGGCGAAACGGACTTTTATGTCGGGTCGGGGCCTATTATCACGATATCGGAAAAATCAATAAGCCTACTTACTTCGTCGAAAATGAGATGGGCTCGATCAGTCGACACAAGGAGCTATCGCCTGCAATGAGCCAATTGATTATTGTAGGCCACGTCAAAGACGGAATAGAGATGGCCAAGGAATATGGCTTGCCCACCGTGCTTCGGCAGTTTATTGAAACGCACCACGGAACAACTCTCGTTGAACCTTTTTACAATCTTGCCCTGAGCAAAGCCGAAGGGGAGGCTAAAAAGAAACATGAAGCCGGCTTGCCGCAAAGCGGGCAGGCTCCACCTTCAGAGAGTGAGTTCAGATATACCGGCCCAAAGCCGAGAACAAAAGAAGCTGCAATTGTAATGTTGGCTGATACGGTAGAAGGCGCCGTCAGGTCTCTACCTGAAGTGACACCAACAAAAATAGAGGCGGTGGTGCACAATATGGCTATGAAGCGTCTGCAAGACGGCCAGTTTGATGAATGTGACCTATCACTGCGGGAATTAAGTCAGATAGAGGCAAGTATGTCAAAAACCCTTGCGGCACATTATCACGGCCGAATCGCATATCCCAAAGCACCGGACGAATCTGAAGGCATGCAATCTGGGCAAGCCGAGCGGAAAAAACAACTAACAAGCTAAATTTGGAAATCATGATAACCGTTCAAATAGACAAAAACTTTCGGAATATAGAATTATCTCTGCCTAAAATTAAAAAGCTTGTCAGAACAATCTGCGAGCGTTTTAAGCTTTCAAATGCGACTGTTAGTATCGTGATTGTTAACAATATGCAAATGTGCAAAATAAATTCTAAGTTCTTGAATCGTAAATCTACTACAGATTGTTTGAGCTTTGATTTATCCGATGATCTGGAATCCGGCAAGACATTTGAGCTGGTTGTCAACGGCGAATTAGCCGTCAAAGAAGCAGATTTGCGAGGTCATTCCGGCGAAGCTGAATTGGCCCTGTATATAACACATGGGCTGCTTCACAATCTCGGCTTGGACGACCGCAGCCAAAACCAAGCTAAAAGAATGCACAAAACCGAAGACGAAATCTTGCAACAGTTTGGTTACGGTGTGGTGTATAATACAAATAAAAGCACTAAGCACTAAATCCCAAATCCTAAACAAGACCAAAATTCAAATTACCAAATGACCAAAACATCTGTTTTGAAAATTTGAACATTTGGTCATTCGGATCTGTTTAGGATTTAGATATTAGAATTTAGGATTTAATAACATGTTTGGAAAGGGTATCAAAAAGTGAGCTACGTTGGCTGGGCGGTTTTATTGATTTGCATTTTCACCGGAGCAAGCCTGTTTTTCTCTGTCAATAGTATTGCTTTGCGCATATTTTCGCATGTGAAGCTACAGGAAGCCTTCAAAGCAACAAACAAAGAAAGCCTCACCAACAGTCTGATCAAAAACGCCGAGAAGCTGATTTTAACCTGCTCTTTATATCGGCTTATCTTCAATATGTGTATTTTGCTGCTGTTGGTCTCTATTTTTGTGAGGTTGAACGAATCCAAGCCGACAATTGGTGCTTATACCCTTGCGTTTGTTATAGCAATGGCGATATTTTCGTTATTCAGCTTGGCAATTCCTCACGCCTGGGCTAAATATGCAGGCGAGAAAATATTATCCCGAACATACAGGCTGCTAATGTTCTTGGCGTTGATTATCTCGCCAATTCTTTACGTCTTTCGGTTATACGATGGATTGGTTAGACGCCTGGCCGGTGTGGTCCAAATTTCGCCTGAAGAACAGCAAGAAGAAAAGCAGGAGGAATTCTTGAACGGCCTTGAACGGCGTAGAACCGAAGGTGTTCTCGATAAAGAAGAGCAAAAAATGATCGAGCACGTATTGGAGCTAAGTGAAACCACCGCTAACGAAATTATGACTCCACGAACAGACATAGTAGCAGTCGAGGCCAACTCAGATTTGCACACGATTCTGGAAACTATTAACACCGCCGGCCATACGCGTGTCCCCGTCTATGAGGACCATATTGACAACATAGTTGGACTCATCTATGCCAAGGACCTGTTGGCTGAGATCGGGAAAAACCCGGCAGAGTTTAAATTACGCGACCAAATGAGAGAAGCTTACTTCGTCCCGGAAACAAAACCTCTGCGGGTTCTACTGCATGAGTTTCAAACCCAGAAACAACACATCGCCATAGTGCTCGATGAATATGGCGGAACAGCCGGCATCATTACCTTGGAAGATATCCTCGAAGAGCTTGTCGGTGAAATAACCGATGAATATGAACAAACTCCACCTGAACCCATCAAGAAAATCGATCAAGACACTATTGAGGTGGATGCACGGATACACATCGATGACCTTAATGATCAGTTCGAGTTGAATCTGCCTGAAGACGAAGACTATGACACTATAGGCGGCTTTGTCTGCTCACATCTGGGCTATATCCCCAAAGCCGGCGAAGGCTTTGATTACGAAAAAATAAAATTTAGCATTATTTCAGCCGAGCCACGGAGAATCAAACATATCAGAATCCAAAAAACAAGCGAAGTGAATTAGCGAATTAGTGAATTAGTTACAAATTCACCAATCAACTTAATCCATGTTGACAAAGGACATAGCTATCTGCATACGGGCTGTCGATTATTCTGAAACGTCTCAGATAGTAACATTTTTCACTAAAGCAACCGGCAAGATCAGCGCTATCGCCAAAGGCTCAAAACGGCCCAAATCGGCATTTGATGGGCCGATAGAAATGTTCTCCTTCGGTGATATTGTTTTTTCGGATTCATCTAAAGAAAAACTTGCCACTCTAACTGAATTCCAGCAGCAAAGTTTCACTCGTCTAACTAATAATTTTTTTGCCTTGAATTGTTGCCTTTTCGCTGCTGAACTTTTACATAAGTTGACACATGATTACGACCCTCATCCGGAGCTTTTCGATAGTTTTCTCCAGTTCTTACAGAACATCGACGAGCATCAAGCATCTGCCGCAAGGTCGCTGGGATGGCTGGCGCCACATCCTGCGGAGAATATCGAGCATCAACATGTACTATCATTGCTTATACTATTTCAGTTGACTTTGCTCAGGGAGATCGGCCTGATGCCCATACTAAATGCCTGCGCAAATTGCAAAACGCAATACGCAATACGCAATACGCAATACGAGTTTTATTTCAGCAGTTCCGCGAACGGCCTGATTTGTAGAGATTGTGAGGCAAGTTTTCCTGATAAGATTCGGCTGACCAGCAACGCCGCGGCTTGTTTAGCCAACTTGAAAGGCCTTTCTCAAGCACCGGAAGGAACGCAAAATGAAATTGAGAAGATTTTGATCTCCCACCTCACAGAACTGATCGGCCACCGACCCAAAATGGCTAAGCATATCCTGAAAAGCTGATTATTGGTCAAGATCAGAGCCGCGACTGTAAGGGAGCGTTGGATAAATGCTTATAGTGGATGCAGCAACTTTTATATTTCAAGATGGTTTTACAAGATTATTATTTGTTTTGGTCAAAAAGGTCCGGTTGGTCGGAATTTTGTTTCTTTTTGTGGAATTTTAGGCCAAGATGCTCGCAGGCCTGTTTGGTGACTTCTCTTCCCCTTTTGGTTCGGCGCACAAAGCCGATCTGCAAAAGATACGGCTCAACAACATCCTCAAGTGTGTCTCTCTCTTCGCCGAGCGTTGCTGCAATAGCTTCAATACCTGCCGGGCCACCCTCATAGACATTGACCAACGCACGCAGAAATGCTCTGTCTAGCTCATCCAGTCCCAAAGCGTCAATTTGCTCCATCAACAGAGCGTTTTCAACGATGTCGGTACTAAGAATACCAGAGCCTTTAACTTGCGCGTAGTCACGCACACGCTTTAGCAGCCGATTGGCCACGCGCGGCGTTCCACGGGAGCGACTTGCAATCAATTCCAAGGTTCCATCTTCGTGTTGCAGTTGTAAAATCTGCGCCGATCTGGTTAAAATTGCACTAAGCTCCTCGCTGTTATAAAAATCCAGGTGATATAACATGCCAAATCGGCTGCGAAGCGGTGCGCTCAATAGGCCCGCTCGTGTGGTTGCGCCTATTAGTGTAAAACGCTTCAGTGGAAAATTTATGGTCTTTGCGTGTAGGCCGCTATCGACGGTAAAGTCAACCCTGAAGTCTTCCATCGCCGGATAAATAAACTCTTCGACCGGCGTGCTCAGCCGATGAATCTCATCGATAAAAAGTACATCGGCGGTGTTTATATTACTCAAAAGTCCCATCACATCGCCGGCTTTTGCCAAAGCCGGACCCGATGAGCACCGTATTCTTGTCCCCATCTCGTTTGCCACAACATGAGCCAGCGTTGTTTTACCAAGTCCTGGCGGGCCGTAAAACAAAATGTGCTCCAGAGGCTCTGACCTTTGCTTAGCTGCTTCCATAGCTATAGTGAGTTTTTCTCTTGTATTGTACTGGCCTACGCATTCATCCAGCAGCTTCGGACGGAGCGAGATGTTAAAGTTCTCCTCCCCCTCATTTAATACCTGTCCGCTTATTGTTCTGCCTATAGCCATAGCTTCGTTCGTAGTTCATTGTTCGTAGTTCGTAGTCACCGAACTCATAACTACGAACCACCAACCATTTTAGACTTCTACTCCCTGTTTTAATCTATAGACCAAAGGTACAAGAGCCTCAGCAGAGTTTATACTGGGGTGCCTTTCGCAAGCTATCTGAATCAGTTCCATTGCCTCGCTTCTTTTTTCGCCCCAGGCGATAAGAACCTCCAGCGCCTCAATCTGGAACGGCTCAAATCTCTCTGCCGGCCCGGCTGGTTCGGCTCCAACCGCGAAAGTCTGCAATTTACCTTTTAATTCGGCAATAATTTGCTGAACCATCCTTTTGCCAACGCCTTCAAGCGTCAGTAATGTTTTGTCATCGGCATTTTCAATCGCGGCTGCTATGGTGGCTATCGGAATACTCAGTGACCGCAAGGCCTTTCTTATACCCATTCCTTTAACACTGATAAATTTAGTGAAAAAGTTCCTCTCCTCTAAGCTTAAAAAACCAACTATTCTTGGTATCATATTACCGCCGGCCGGTGTGCCTTCATAATATTCCATTGTGCAAAGGGCGATGTTTGAGCCGACCTTATCCGACAAGGCACTTACACAATAGCCCGGCAGCATCACCTCATAGCCGACCGAGCCGACCTGCACAAGAGCACTGCCGGTATCCAGCTGAATCAGTTTTCCCTCTATTCTGGCTATCATAATCTCATTTCTCTTTGCTTAGGTAACCCCCCAATAAACCTGTCCTGAGCATGGTCGAAGGATTGGGGGGCTAAACACCCATTTCTCATGCTCACTTTTGAGATTGTAGGGTGGGGCTTGCCCCACCAACCAAAATATTGCTCACCTCATTTGCACAGCACAGCGCCGCTGCTATGGCATCAGCCACATCGCTCGGCTCAGGAAGCTGCGGCAGGGACAAAATTGTTTGAATAGTCTTTTGTATCTGCTCCTTTGACGCCCTGCCGTTGCCCGTGATTGATTTTTTTATACGAGTTGCGCTAAAGCTCTTAACCTCGATGCCGGCCTGTGCGCATCGTTGTAATATAACACCTCTTGCATGTCCCATCAATATCGCTGTCCTCGGATGTGTATAGTGCGAGTATAACTGCTCTACTGCAACCATCCCAGGCCTGAGCTTCTCTAAAAGTAAATCTACATCCTCGGCTATTTGATTTAACTTAGCTTCTATTGACAAATCGCTGGATGTTTTGAAAACACCCGCCTCAATAAGCCTTTCCGTATCTCGATCTGCCTCCAGACAAGCATATCCGCATACTTGCAGACCCGGGTCGATGCCAAGGATTCTCATTTCCATCTCCACTCGGTTCCGTCAGGCTTATCTTCCAAGACAATGCCGATATCCTCTAAACGGTTGCGTATATTATCCGCTTTTGCATATTTTTTCTCTTTTCGAGCGTCTCTGCGCTGTTCAACCACGATGTCAACCAGCTTGCTAACGAGTTCGTCATTGGCCTGTCCGGTTTGAAGATATTCGTCTTTTACGATACCCAAGACATCTCCGCCTAATCGGCTAAACAAAACTTCCACCGCGTTAAAGGTTGCTTTTGTTGTTTTGTTATCTTCGAGCAGTTTGTTTGCCAGTCGAACCAGCTCAAATAGAACCGACAGTGCGATGGAGGTATTCAAATCGTCATTCATTGCCGCTTCGAATTTTTCCCTCAATTGGGTGAGCTGCTCTGCAATTTCGCCGTCAAGCTCTCCATGACGGGCCTGAGCCATTTTTTTCCGCACCTCTTTGACCGTTTCGGCAATTTTTTGGTTTCCACTCTGGGCCCCATACAGAGCCGCATCTGAAAAATCCAGCGGGCTTCGATAGTGGCTGTTAAGAACCAATTGCCTTATAGCAAGCGGTTCGTAAGCTCTGGTTAATCTTTCGTGGGCACCGGAAAAGGCTTGTTTTAAATTAATAAAGTTATTGAGACTTCGGCTCATTTTCTGGCTGTCCACGGTTACCATATTATTATGAATCCAATAGCGGACGAACGGCACACCGTTTGCAGCCTCCGATTGAGCTATCTCGCATTCATGGTGTGGAAACTGGTTATCGAGTCCACCGCCATGTATATCGATGGTCTTACCTAAATATTTCATAGCCATCACTGAGCATTCTACATGCCAGCCTGGAAAGCCCATCCCCCATGGGCTCGGCCACTGCATAATGTGGTTCGGCTCGGCTTTCTTCCAGAGTGCAAAATCAACCGGATTCTTTTTATCGGGTGAGACCTCCACACGGGCGCCGGCTAACATTTCTTCTGTATTTCTACCGGAAAGTTTCCCATAGTTTTTGAACTTCGCAGTCTCGAAATAGACCGAGCCGTTAGCTTCGTAGGCGTAACCTTTCTCCAGAAGCGTCTTGACCAGCTCTATCTGCTCAACTATATGACCGGTCGCACGTGGGCTGATATCCGGCCGAACGCAGTTGAGCTCGTCCATATCCTCAAAGTAATTGCGGGTATAGAACTCTGCCACGGCCATCGGGTGTTTACGCTCTCTTGCAGCGGCTACCATCATTCGGTCTTGGCCTTCCTGGGCATCGCCGAGCAAATGGCCGACATCGGTTATATTCTGTACGTAGGTGACACTATATCCGAGGTAGCGTAGATAGCGGACCAGGACATCGAAGCTTACATAGCTTTTTGCATGTCCTAAATGTGTTTCTCCATATACGGTTGGCCCACAGACATATATACCAACCTTGCCTTCTTCCAACGGCTTGAATTCCTCTTTTCTCCTCGTCAAGCTATTATAAAGGCTCAATCCCATAATAGTTTCTTAAATCCTAAATTCTAATATCTAAATCCTAAATAAATCCAAAATTCAAATATCAAATGTTCAAAACAAATTGTTTGGAATTTTGCATTTTAGTCATTTGAATTTGTTTAGTGCTTAGGATTTCGAATTTAGTGTTTTTTTATCATAGTGTTCTTCTTTTCTTTTTTCTTAAAAGCGCTATTGCCGTAGCAGCTATTGCCTGGCCGGTCCCTATGTCGCCGAGCGCTTCGTTTGTTTTTGCCTTTACATTCACGGCGGTAAAATCAATTCCTAAAAGCCCGGCAATGCAGCGTTTAATTTGTCCTTTGAACGGCTCAAGTCGCGGCTGCTCTATGTGTATTATCACATCAATATTAACCACCTGCCATTTTTTTTCTTCGAGTTTTTCTTTTACGATAAGCACAAGCTCTTTACTGTCAGCATCCATCCACTGTGGATCCGTATCTGGGAACAACGTCCCTATGTCGCCCATACCGCTTGCCCCCAGCAGAGCATCAATGACGGCATGTAAGCCCACATCACCATCGCTGTGGCCGGCAAGGCCCGCGGGATACGGCACATAAACTCCGCCGAGCATCAGCTTTCCTGCCTCAGCGAACCTGTGTATATCGGTGCCGATACCGGTTCGATATTCAGCCTCTGGCTCTCCAATCACAGCTTTCCCTTCGTGCTGGGGACGTCCGTCCCGACAATTTTTACAGCTTCAGCAAGTGCCTGACCGATCGCCTTGAAAATCGCCTCGGCAATATGATGGCTGTTTATGCCATACGGCACATTTACATGCAGATTAAATTTGCCGGCATTCGAGAAGCTGCGCAGCAGCTCCTGCAAACATTCGACATCAAAGTCACCGATTTTATCTGTTCGATATTCGACGTTATACACACAATTAGGTCGCCCGGATAAATCCACCGACACATTTGCCAAAGCATCCTCCATCGGCACAGAGCTATGGCCGTATCGGGCAATGCCCTTCTTATCGCCAAGAGCTTTGGTCAAACACTCGCCGAGGCATATTGCGATATCCTCAACCGTATGGTGCGCATCGACCTGCAAATCGCCTTTGGCTTTAACTATTAAATCTATTTTGCCGTGCTTGCTCAGATGGCTGAGCATATGGTCTAAAAAGCCGATGCCGGTATCGAGCTCATATTTGCCAACACCGTCCAGATTAAGCTCGCAGCTAATATCGGTTTCTTTTGTTTGTCTGTGAATTTGAGCGGTTCTATTTGCCATAAGAATAATCCTTACGTTATATCATTGCGAGCGAAAGGAGCCTTTAGCCCTGAGCGAAGTCGAAGGGAAAGCAATCTCTCCTGCTAAAATCTCTTTCAAGGCGGACAGCAATTTATTGTTTTGCTCTTTTGTCCCGACCGTTATTCTCAGCTTATCGTCAATTCCGGGCCGATTAAAATATCTTACGTAAATGCCGCGCTGCACTAATTTATCATAAATCTCGCCCGCTTTGCCATTTTTAGTTTTCGCCAATACAAAATTCGCGGAACTATCTGCGACCTCGAAATCCAACGCCCGAAGCTGCTCTATCAATTTTTTACGGTCTGCTTTTACTTTTTCGACATTTTCCTTGAAATACTGCTGGTCTTTTATCGCTGCTGTTGCAAGGGTGATGGCTATAGCATCAACATTATAAGAATCCTTTACTTTCATCAAGCCGGCAATTAAGTCCGGCTGAGCAATCGCATAGCCAAAGCGCGATCCCGCAAGCGAGTATCCTTTACTCATTGAACGTAATATAATCACATTGTCGAAATCCTTAACAAGCGATGTGCAATTGGCTTCTGCAAAATCAACGTACGCTTCGTCGATCAGCAGCACGCCCTTCAATTCGTCCGCCAAAGATGCCAGCTCGTCAACGTTTATAAATGTCCCGCTGGGCGCGTTCGGATTGCATACGATGGTTAAAGCCGCATCGGTTGTCGCCAATTTGGCCGGCAGGTTAAATTCACCATCGAAGGGAGTTTCAATGGCCTTACAATTTTGAATATTAGCTAATATCGGATAGAGCGAATATGTAGGAACAGGATACGCAACAGGACGGCTTTCATCGCAAAACGCACGTATAGCCATACTCAATAGCTCGTCTCCGCCGTTGCAGCATATAATATTATCCGGCTGAACGCCGTTGATTTCAGCCGCTGCCTGCCGGAAGGCATTGCCTTGCGGATCTGGATAGCGGCGGAGCTGCTCCGCGGTTATTTCCGACAGCGCCTTCAAAATATTCGGCGAGGGTGGATAAGGATTTTCATTGGTGTTTAGTTTTACTACATCATCAGCTTGCCCTGGCTGAAAGCCCGGCTCATAACCTTTTGCCTTTTCAACATTTTCCCGAAAATACCCCACAATTCGCTCCAAAAATGTCATTGCGAGGTCCGGCACGTAGTTCTGCCGGACCGCGGCAATCTAATCCATTCGGTTTGAGATTGCTTCGTCACTGCGTTCCTCGCAATGACAAAAGAAAATCAACCTACTATTCGACCGCAAATTATACGAAGATTTACCCAGAAGTGAAAGAGAAGATTTTGCAATTATTCACAATGTCATTCCCGCCCCATATCGCGGTACGGGATAAACTCCAGCGGGAATCTATTCTGCCTTGGGCGGATAATTCCGTATGGTTTACTTTGCCCGCCATCTTCTATTGGTATGCAGGTTCTGCACACCAATCTCTGGATATTTTTAGATATACGCGGTATACATTACATGCTAAAATTTATTGATTATTTCTTTTTGGCCGACTATGATGATGAGGATTTTAAGGGTTGAATAAAAGATATAACAATTTTCAAGAGGTCTGAGATGGCGACGATGAACTTAGGGGTTGAAATGGAGAGGATAGCAGACTTTTGTCGGCGGTGGAAAATAAGTAGTCTGTCAATTTTCGGCTCTGCGGTGCGAGGAGAGCTTCAACCCGATAGCGACATAGACCTGCTGGTAACATTCCGCAGCGATGCTGATTGGACCATGTTCGACCATTTTACGATGGAAGATGAGCTAACACGTCTTCTCGGTCGCGAGGTCGATCTTATCAGCGTGCGGGCCGTAGAAGAGAATCCGAACCCGATTACCCGCCGCGAAATACTTGATTCTGCGAGGCAAATTTATGCAGCGTGACACATCACTCCTGCTTGATATGTTCCGAGCAGCAAGCCAGATTGCTGATTTCAAGAGCGAAATGGACTTTGAGCAGTTTCGCACGGATGCCAAAACGCAATCAGCGTTGATACACCAGTTTCTCCTCATCGGTGAGGTGGCGAAACTTATTTCAGATAATTTCAAAAAGTCAAATCCATCGATTCCGTGGTCGGCTATGGCACGTATGCGAGATAAGCTCATACATCATTACCGTGGCGTGGATTTGCGCGAAATTTGGAATGCTGCGGAGGTTGAGATACCAAAATTGCTTGCCTTTTTGGAAAAGCACCTGCCTGAAAGACCACCCAAAGAATAAGCGGTCAT
>Ga0315539_1000866_pt1 | contig 22647 bp, 19 predicted proteins | sample SalMarSW160150MG_FD_203097 | JGI IMG/M metagenome (GOLD analysis project Ga0315539, IMG submission 203097) | Salt marsh sediment microbial communities from the Plum Island Ecosystem LTER, Massachusetts, United States - Salt Marsh Sediment SW1601-150 ... | reverse complement strand
GGGGCGAGTAAGGATAGCTGGGAGCATCTTCACCTCCGGGAAATTGAGTTGTCTGCTCCGCTATTTTACTCGATTTGGCACTCTTGTGGAAGAATCTGAATTACGAAAGGCTCTCGATATTGGTTATTGGTTATTGGTTATGAGACGGGAGCGCCTTTATCGCACTGAGGCTATCGTGTTGAAACGGAGCGACTTCGGCGAAGCCGACCGTCTGTTGACCCTTTACACGCCCAAGCTGGGCAAGATCAGAGCCATTGCCAAGGGGGTGCGCAAGCCCACCAGCCGCAAGAGTGGGCACGTGGAGCTATTCACCCACAGCCAACTCCTCATCGCCAGGGGGCGAAGCCTGGACATCGTGACCCAGGCCGAGACCGTCCACGCCTTCCGGCCCCTGCGAGAGGACTTGTTGCGCACCACTTACGCTTACTATGCTGCCGAACTGCTAGATCTTTTTGTGGAAGAAGGGATTGAGAACCGCCCTCTCTTCGACCTTTTGCTGGCCATGTTGGGTTGGCTGGGCGGCGCTTCCGACCTGGATCTGACGACCCGCTTCTTTGAGTTGCGCCTTTTGTCTCTGCTAGGCTATCGTCCTCAGCTCTTTCAGTGCGTGGCTTGCCGCCGTCAAATCGAACCAGTGTCCAATTTCTTCAGTGCTGCCGATGGTGGTATCCTCTGTCCCAACTGTGGCCAGAACCATCGGGGAGCACAGGAGATAACCCTGACCGCTCTGAAAGTGTTGCGCTTCCTGCAGACCAGGGATTACGAAACCTGCAGTCGTCTTCGTCTCAGCCGTCCGCTGCACAGAGAGCTAGAAACGATGATGTATCATTACATAACCTACATCTTGGAACGGAATTTGAAGTCGGTGACGTTTCTCAAAACCTTGCGCGGGCAATGGGTGGGAAACAGAGGTGAATCAAATGTTGGCTAAATTTGAGATGTATTTCGATGGCGAATATTGGTGTGCGAGGGGCATCGGGGCCGATGTCTTTACCCAGGGAGGACCCTGGACGAGCTGATGGGAAATATCAAGGAGGCTGCCGAGCTCCACTTCGAGGAGGTCTTGGAGGAGTGTACAAATGCCGATTTACACGACTGATGAGATGAGCATTGAGAAGTTCACCGAGATGGTGCACCAACATCCGGCCAAGCTTGAACCATTGCCTACTCGCTTTTGGGAGGACGAACACTGCTTGTTCGAGCACGTGGCCGAACTCACGGAGCAGTATCCTGATCAATGGGTAGCGGTCTACAAAAAGCAAGTGATTGGGATAGGCGGTGGGCACAGAGGGTTAACGGAAGCCATAGAGCAAGCCCAACACATAGTCAGCGATGGGGAGCGGTTGGTGACCTTTTTCCTGGAGAGCAAGCCGTATGTCTATCCGACTAGCCCTGCACATTGACGAGTACTCTTATCTGGAAATCTAACGAGGAAACGAGAGTGATTATGGAAAGACCACTGACCTTTCAAGAAGCTATCCTACGCCTGAACCAGTTCTGGGCCGATCAGGGTTGCCTCATCTGGCAACCTTATAACGTCCAGGTTGGTGCAGGTACGATGAATCCAGCTACAGTCCTGCGGGTGCTGGGGCCGGAGCCCTGGAACGTGGCCTACGTCGAGCCTTCGGTTCGCCCGGCCGATGGACGCTATGGCGAGAATCCCAACCGCTGGCAGCAGTGGTATCAATATCAGGTGATCCTCAAGCCCGATCCAGGCAATCCTCAGGAAATCTACCTGGATAGCCTGGAAGCCCTGGGCATCAGCCGCCGCCAGCACGACATCCGCTTCGTGGAGGATAACTGGGCGTCGCCAGCTCTGGGCGCCTGGGGCCTGGGCTGGGAGGTCTGGCTCGACGGGCAGGAGATCACTCAGTTCACCTATTTCCAACAGGCCGGAGGCTTCTCCCTCGATCCCGTTTCAGTGGAGATCACTTATGGATTAGAGCGCATCATGCTCCCACTGCAGGGGGTGCAGGGCTTCACCGCAATCGAGTGGCTCAATGGCCTCACCTACGGGGATGTCCTTCTTAAGAGCGAGGTCGAACGCTGTGTATACAACTTTGAGCAGGCTGACGTTGAGAGGCTGACCCAGCTTTACAATCTGTTCGAGGCCGAGGCCCAGAATGCCGTGCAGAGGGGTCTGGTGATCCCGGCCCACGATTATGTGCTCAAGTGCTCCCACACCTTCAACGTGCTGGATGCTCGCGGCGCTGTTGGCGTCACTGAGCGGGCCAGGTACTTTGCCAGGATGCGCGATATCGCGCGAGCCGTGGCCGAGGCGTATGTGAAGCAGCGGGAGGAGATGGGATTCCCGTTGCTTAGGAGAGTAGCAAGGCAACAAGGCAACGAGGCAACGAGGCAACGAGAAGTCCTCGTTACCTCATTACCTCATACCTCATTACCCTTTTTACTTGAAATCGGAACCGAGGAGTTGCCAGCCGGCGACCTTGACTCTGCCATTGCCCAACTGGAGGAAGCCACACCCAAGTTGCTGGCCGAGGCGCGGTTGGAGCACGGCGAGATTCGGGTTACGGGCACGCCCCGGCGACTGGTCGTTTACGTCGAGCACCTGGCTGCCAGGCAGCGCGACGAGGGAGGGTGGGTTAAGGGGCCGCCAGCGAAAGTAGCCTTCGACGAAGAGGGGCAACCTACTAGAGCGGCTAAAGGCTTCGCCAGGAGCCAGGGAGTGGCTGTTGAGAGCCTGGAGGTTCGCGAATTGGATGGTGGTCAGTACGTCGTCGCCGTCAGGGTGGAGAAGGGGCAGCCAGCGGCCGAAGTGCTGGCCACCCTCCTGCCCGACCTGATCGCCAGCTTGCGCTTTGCCCTCTCCATGCGCTGGAACGCCACCAACGTAGCCTTCTCCCGCCCCATCCGCTGGATCGTGGCCCTCCTGGGCGATACCGCCATCCCCTTCGAGTACGCGGGCGTGAGGAGTGGTCGCACCTCACGAGGACTTAGACCCCTGCGCTCGCCCGAAATCGTGACCCAGAGGGCTGAGGACTACTTCGCTCTCATGGAAGCCAACAACATTGTGGTTGACGTGGAAAAGCGGCGCCAGATGATCCGCGAGCAGGCGGGTAAGCTGGCCGCCGAGGTGAGTGGGCGAATCCCCGACGATCCGGCTCTCTTGGACGAGGTAACCAACCTGGTGGAGTATCCCACTGCCCTGCTCGGCTCCTTCCACCCAGCATACCTGAAACTCCCCCAGGAAGTCCTCGTCACGGTGATGAAGAAGCATCAGCGCTACTTCTCGGTGGTGAAAGATGGAGAACTCCTCCCCTATTTCATCGCTGTGCGCAATGGCGATAGCGAGCACCTGGACATCGTGCGACACGGCAACGAAGAGGTGATTCGGGCCCGCTTCGCCGACGCCGATTTCTTCTATCAGGCCGATACCAAGAAGCCGCTGGAAGAGTTCTTACCTCGTTTAGACACCTTGACCTTTCAGGAGCAATTGGGTTCCGTCTTGGACAAGACGCAGAGGTTAGAGCAACTGACCCCTCGCTTGAGCGCCATGCTTGGCCTTTCGGAGGCGGAGACGGCAACGGCTGCGCGAGCCGCTCACCTCTGCAAGGCGGATTTGGCCACCCAGATGGTGGTGGAGTTGACCTCGCTTCAGGGGGTGATGGGGCGGGAGTATGCCTTGCGCTCCGGTGAGGATCCTGCCGTCGCCCAGGCCATCCTCGAGCACTATCTGCCCCGTCTCGCCGGTGATCGGCTGCCCGAAACCTTGCCGGGCCTTGTCGTAGGGCTGGCCGACCGGCTGGACAGCCTGGCGGGCCTCTTCTCAGTCGGCCTGAAACCAAGCGGCTCAGCCGACCCCTACGGCCTGAGGCGGGCGGCCCTGGGCATCGTGCAAATTCTGGCCGGAGCCGGCATCTCTTTTGACCTGAGAGAGGGTTTGCGCGAGGCAGCGGCCCTGCTCCCCGTGGCCGCCGCTGAAGGGGCCCAGGCTGAGACGTTGGCCTTCATCGTACAACGCTTGCGAGTTTGGCTTCTGGAGCAATCCTTCCGTTACGACCTGGTGGACGCTGTGCTGGCCCAGCGCGGCCACGATCCCTACCTGGCCTATCAGACCGTGCAGGAGCTTGCCCCCTGGGTCGAGCGCGATGATTGGATGAATCTACTCAACGCCTATGCCCGCTGTGTGCGCATCGTGCGGGGCTTTGAAATCGAGTTCGAGTTGCGGTCAGATCGGTTCGTCGAACCCTCCAGCCGGCGCCTCTACGAGGCATACCTGGCCTGTCAGGAGCAAGTAGACCCCCAAAGCAGCATTGATCAGCTATTCACCGCCTTCCAGCCAATGATCGAGCCCATCACCGCCTTCTTCGACGACGTGCTGGTCATGGCCGAGGGCCAGGCGCTTAGGGAGAACCGCCTGGCCCTCTTGCAGCGCATCGCTGCCTTGACAAAAGGGATCGTGGATTTGACCAGAGTGGAGGGATTCTAACCTTGCCAAAACCGGCCGATGGGGATATAATTCAGGCCAGGAGGTAGCGATGACCAGTGTGGTGGTGGAACGGGAAAAGTTGCCATCGGACATGTTGCGGTGGTTAGAGGCCGAAGGGCTTGATGATGGCCAAGCCATCGTGGTGATACTCACGTTTGATGAGAGGAAAGGGATCATAGTACAGCGGCTGGGAGATGTTGATCCGACGATGATGAAGCGCGTGCGTGCCGCTTCAGCACGGTATCACTCAGCTCTAGAGCGATTGGCTGATTCTTGACTGTGGAAGTCCGCTATCTTTCTTCCAATGAGATCTTGCTCATTCACGACCACGCCATCCGCGAATTCGGCGGCTCCTTGGGCCTGATGAGTCCTGGGCAATTGGAAGCCTCTGTCGTAGCGCTGCGCCAGACGATGTTTGGCGAAGAGCTTTATCCCGATCTTTTCTCAAAGGCAGCCATCCTGTTCTATTTGCTCGTCATGAATCACGCCTTCGTTGACGGCAATAAGCGAACCGCGGCTCTCGCGTTAATCGAATTCTTGGAACGCAACGGCTACACCCTCAACGCCACCAATGACGAACTCTACCAATTCACCATTGACGTAGCCTCCTCCATCTTGACCAAGGAGGAAGTTGAAGTGTGGATCAGGGACAAGGCAATCAAGATGTCCTACGAGAAATAGACGCCAGGCTCTACCCATAGCCGGCGCACTAATAAACCAATCTGAGGAGGTTTCAATAACAATGACGAAGAAGTGGGTTTATCTGGCTCGCAACGTCAAAGAGGAGCTGACCAGGGAGATGGGCTATGAACCCAACCTGGCCGAGCGCAAAGTCATCCTGGGCGGCAAAGGAGCTGGACTGGCCGAAATGACCAGTACCGGGCTGCCTGTGCCACCCAGTTTCACCATCACCACCGAGGCCTGCGTCGAATACATGAAGACAGGCGAGTTCCCAGAAGAGATGTGGGAGCAAACGCTGGAAGCGCTGCGAGAGATCGAGCGGGATACCGGCAAAAAGTTCGGCGACCCTGCCAATCCGCTGCTGGTCTCCGTCCGCTCCGGCGCTCGAGAGTCAATGCCTGGCATGATGGATACCGTCCTCAACCTGGGCCTTAACGACCAGACGCGCGAGAGCCTGGCCCGGCTGACCGGCAACGAATGGTTCTCCTACGACGCCTACCGGCGCTTTGTCACCATGTTCTCCGACATCGTGATGGGTTACAGCCGCGAGCACTTCGAGCGCAAGCTTCGAGAGCTCAAGGACAAAGAGGGCGTGAAATCCGACACCGAGGTCAGTCTGGAGGGGATGAAGGGGCTGGTAGCCGAGTACAAGCGCATGTACAGAGAGCATTTCGGCGAGGATTTCCCTGCTGCTCCCTATAAGCAATTGGAACTTGCCATTAAGGCTGTCTTCGACTCGTGGAACGGTGAGCGCGCGGTGGCCTACCGCGAATTCAACAAAATCCCCCACGACTGGGGCACTGCCGTCAACGTCTGCACGATGGTCTTCGGCAACCTGGGCGAGAAGAGCGGCACTGGCGTCGCCTTCACCCGCGACCCTGCCACCGGCGATGAACGGCTCTACGGCGAGTACCTGGAGAACGCCCAGGGCGAGGACGTCGTCGCCGGCATCCGCACCCCGCTCAAGATCGCTCAATTGCACGAGGTGTTGCCCGACATCTACAAACAATTCGTTGGAGTGACCCAACTGCTTGAACACCATTACCGCGATATGCAGGACGTGGAATTCACGGTCGAGCGAGGCAAACTGTGGATGCTCCAGACCCGCACGGGCAAGCGCACCGCGGCCGCAGCGGTCAAGATCGCGATGGACTTGGTGCGTGAAGGGTTAATCACCAAAGAGGAAGCGGTGATGCGCGTCAGGCCAGAGGAGGTAGACCAGCTCCTGCATCCCTTTTTCGATCCCCAGGCGAAATTGAGCGCCGAGGAGCGTGGGGATCTGCTGGCGGAGGGCCTCAACGCCTCACCCGGTGCTGGCACAGGCATCGCCGTGTTCGACGCCAAACGGGCCATAGAACTGGCTGGAGAGGGCCAGGCCGTCGTCCTGGTGCGCCCGGAGACCTCTCCCGACGACGTGCCAGGCATGCTCGTCTCCAAGGGTGTGCTGACCCAGCACGGTGGTGCCACCTCCCACGCGGCGGTCGTGGCGCGAGGCAACAACCTGCCCTGTGTCGCTGGCTGCGAGGACATCAGGGTGGATGTCGAGCGGGGCCAGTTCACGGTACAGGATACCGGTCGCGTCGTCAAAGAGGGGAACGTCATCTCCGTTGACGGCGGCGCTGGCGAGGTCTTCTGGGGCCAGATCCCCACCCTCGAGGTCGAATACGAGAAGCAGAAAGACCTGGTCGAGTTGCTCAGTTGGGCCGACGAGATCCGCGCCCTGGGTGTGCGCACTAACGCTGACCTGCCTGAGGACGCCCGACGGGCGCGCCAGTTCGGCGCTGAGGGTATCGGCCTCTGCCGCACCGAGCACATGTTCTTCGACCCCCGCGCCCGTGACGCGGTGGTGCGCATGATCATGGCGGAGACGGACGAAGAGCGCCAGACCGCGCTGGACGAGATGCTACCGTTCCAGGAGCACGACTTCGAGGGCGTCTTCGAGGCCATGGACGGACTCCCGGTCATCATGCGACTCATTGACCCGCCCATGCACGAGTTCCTCCCCTCCCGTGAGGAATTGATCGAGGAGGTCACCCGCCTGAAGTGCACCGACCCCAACTCGCCCGAACTGACTGAGAAAGAGAAGATGCTTGAGCTAGTCAACTCCCAGTGGGAGGTAAACCCCATGATGGGGCTGCGTGGCTGCCGGGCCGGCATCATGTACAAGGGGCTGACGGAGATGCAGACCCGCGCCTATTTCCAGGCCGCCTGCCGCTGCGCCCAGCGGGGCATTAAAGTGATACCGGAGGTTATGATCCCGCTGGTCGGCCACGTCAACGAACTGAGACTGGAGCGAGAGAAACTGGAAGCAGTAGCGAAGCGGGTGATGGAGGAAGAAAGGATCGAGGTCGAGTACATGTTCGGCACGATGATCGAGGTGCCCCGTGCTGCCCTCACCGCTGGCGAGATCGCCCAGTACGCCGACTTCTTCTCCTTCGGCACCAACGACCTGACCCAGATGACCTTCGGCTATAGCCGTGACGACGCCGAGGGGAAGTTCCTGCTGAAATACGTGGAGGGTTTCGACACCGGCGAGGTGGACCCAGAGGGCAAGCCGGTTCTGTTCCAGATACTCAAAGCCAATCCTTTCCAGACGCTGGACCGGGTCGGCGTGGGGCGCCTGGTCAAGATCTGCGTGGAGGAGGGACGGGAAGCCAAGCCCGATCTGGAGATCGGCATCTGCGGTGAGCATGGTGGCGATCCCAGTTCCGTCGAGTTCTGCCATCAGGTGGGGCTAGACTACGTCAGTTGCTCCCCCTTCCGCGTGCCTGTTGCCCGGCTGGCAGCGGCACAGGCAGCGCTGCAACACGAGTACGGGCGCAAGTAGGCAACTTTTGGGGTGAAACAAAGACCAGACGGTGGCAGTCCCCGTTAGCACGGGAGCTGCCACCGTTTTAATTGGTGTCAGTTTGCTTTAGCACGTTGTTTGTGATAAAATAACAGGTGTAGGACTTTCGACTGGTCATTGATCTGGAGCACCGCGAAGTGACCCATGACCGGGCGATGTGAGCAAAGTTCAGGTCTTAAAAGTGGGAGTGAATCCGATGGATAGAAGGCTCAAGAGTGTCCCAACAATCGAGGTGGCGAAAATCTGGCAGGAGACGAGCGTTTCTACTGTTAGTACCCGCGAATCTGAGATTCGATCGCTTGAGCGACTCTACACTTTTAGAAGACGTGCAGAGGTTTCACAATTTCTTGAGAGGCATTCGTTTCTCGCCCCGCTATTGCTGGAGGCTTACAGCAAATTTGGAAATTACTTCGGGCCATACCCGCAAGTCTTTCTTGAAGTCGTCAGAGATCCGGAAGTTCACGGGTTAGTTGAGCTGTTCGGCTATGTTGTGACCAAGCTGACTCCGGAGGAAGCAGGGAAACGGCTCCAGAGATTCGACCGGGACTGGTTCTTGCATCAACTTCCTCAAGCCAAGGGATTACTCAACTTCGATGTGGAGTTCCTATGACTTTCTCCTGGGCTGACTATTTGATCGTAGCAAGGCATCTCACTGAGAACGGCGTCGAAAGCGGCTATGCAGAAGGATTTCTGCGATCAGCCATCAGTCGTGCCTACTATGCGGCGCTCAACACGGCGCGGAACCTATTGAGTGATCAATGGGGAATCGAAGTACCTGAAACTGCGGAGATTCATCGGTTTGTTCCCCGATGGTTTATGATGGATGAAGAGGATCCGGACCAGCAAGAAATCGGCATACTTCTGGATCGCCTCCGCGACCGGCGAAGAAGAGCGGACTACGCTGATGAAGTCGCAAACGTGTCCTCTCTAGCAACAAGGTCTCTTGCGGATGCGCAAATCGTGGTTGATCGTGCATTGACTCTGTGAACCTATGGACGCAATTCCGCTTGGGCCCGCCCGGGTGTGAGCCGCTCGTCGACACCCATGTCTTGCAGGACTTTCGCCTGACCGTTGATCTGGAGCGCCACGAAGTGACCCGCGGCCGGGCGATGCGGGCCAAGCGAGAGAACCCACAATGAGCGTCGTTGACGAAATCAAAGAAAGACTGGATATAGTCGAAGTGATCTCCAGCTACGTCGCCTTGAAAAAGGCGGGGCGGAACTATAAAGGGATCTGCCCCTTCCACGCCGAGAAGACGCCCTCCTTCGTCGTCTTCCCCGACACCCAGAGCTGGCATTGCTTCGGGGCCTGCGGCACGGGGGGCGATGTCTTCTCCTTCATTGAGCGGCAGGAAAACCTGGATTTCGCCGGCGCGCTGCGTCTCCTGGCCCGGCGAGCAGGGGTGAGCCTGAAACCCCAAACCGAGGCCAATCAGGCTGAGGATAAGCTCAAGAAACGATTGCGCGAGATCAACGAGAGGGCTGCCGAGTACTTTCACAACCTGCTCCTGAATTCCATCGCGGGCGAGACGGCGCGCAGCTATCTGGCCCAGCGGGAGATCAATCGGGAGACCATCAACAGGTTCCAGTTGGGCTACGCGCTCGACGATTGGCAGGCCCTGGGCGACCATCTGCAAGGGAGGGGATACCAGCGAGAGGACATCCTGGCGGCCGGGCTGATCATCGAGCGGGAGGACGGCAGCGGCCACTACGACCGCTTTCGGGGACGACTGATCGTTCCTATCCGCGACGAGCGGGGCGGGGTGGTGGGCTTTGGAGCCAGGGCACTGGACGATTCCACTCCCAAGTACATTAACTCACCTCAGACCCCGGTCTTCGACAAGAGCACCATCCTCTTCGGCCTGGACCTGGCCAAGGGCGCTATCCGCCGTGAGGGACTGGCCGTCATCGTCGAGGGCTACATGGACGTGCTGATGGCCCACCAGCACGGGATAGCTAACCTGGTGGCTTCCATGGGCACAGCCCTGACCGAGACCCAGCTCAAGCTGCTCAAACGATTCAGCCAGCGTTTCGCCCTGGCCCTGGACGCCGACGCCGCCGGCCACCAGGCCACTCTGCGCAGCATGGCCCTGGCTCAAGAAACCCTGGCCCAACGGGTGGTGCCTGTGCCCACCCCTCGCGGCCTGATCAAATACGAGAGCCGCCTGGACGTGGACATCCGCATCATCACCTTGCCCCAGGGACAAGATCCTGACAAGGTGATCAGAGAAGACCCCGCTCTGTGGGCCAGGCTGGTTGAGAACGCCCTGCCGATCGTGGAGTACTATTTCGAGGCCATCACTTCGGAGCTGGACCTGGATTCGCCCAAGGGCAAGGCGGAGGCCGTGCGCAGGCTCATGCCTATCATCCAAGAGATCGGTAACGCCGTCGAACGCACCCACTACGTTCAGAAGTTGGCGCGCCTGGTTCGGGTGGACGAGAAGACACTGCTGGATCAGGCGGGGGTGAAAAGCAAAAGGGCGAAAAGGCACCATGAACATGAAGAAGAGGGAGAAGCACCGCCAGACAGGGAGAAATTCACTTTTGGGCTGGAAGAATACTGCCTCTCTACCTTACTCGAAAGGCCACACCTGCTTCAGGGTTTGGATGATGCGCTGCGGGACGTGGGGGTGGATGGACTGAAAGCGGACGATTTTGCCCAGGCCGAGAACCGGGCGATATTCGCCTCCTGGTGGGAGAGTTGGGGGACGAAGGATTTAGGAGACCTCCGGGAGGAGCTTGACCCGGCGCTACGTCCTCGCTTCGACCTTCTGTTGGAAGGGCCAAGAGGTGCTCCACCCACCAATAACGACCAGGCAGAAGAGGCCCTGATCAAGGGAGGACTGCGTCTGCGCCAGCGGAAGATTCAGAAGTTGGTTGAGGAGTTGCGTTTCCTCCAGGCGGACGCTGGAGAGCTGGGGGGGGCTGCAATTGCAGAGTATGGTCAGATGATGAACTTCTATCTTAGTGCCAAGTGGCGCATTGATCAGGCCCTGCACGCCAACTCATTCTTTGGACGAAGTGAAGCCAATCTTAGAAGAACCCCTGGACTTGTAGCTTGAACCGTAGGTAAGAAGGACGATGGCTGAGCCTCTCGAAGAAAGGCCAGAGGTGCAAAAACTGCTCTCCAAAGGTACTGAGCAGAAATACCTGGCCACAGAGGAGATCCTGGCGGTCTTCCCCGAGGCCGAATCGAACGTGGAAGAGCTTGATGCTTTCTATCGCCGTTTGTTTGACCTGGGCATTGAGGTCATGGAACCTGGCGCGTTGACCGAGGGGGCTGAGGAAAAGCCGGCCGATTTGGAACTGGAGGCGCTGGAGGGTCAAGCTGAAAGCGAACTGACAATCCTACCGCTGGCTGGCCCTGAGCTAGTTGGCGATCCGGTCAGGATGTACCTGAGGGAAATCGGCAGAGTGCCTTTGCTCGATGCCAACCAGGAGATGCAATTGGCCATCAAGATGACGGCGGGGGATTACTTGAGGAGCATCGAGGAGGGGCTGGCCAAAAAGCGGAAGCGGTCTCCGATGGAGTCGGAGGTGATGGCCGAGGTATTCAGGGCTCTGATCCACGACTGGAAAGCGGTGAAGAGGGCTTGTCGAGAACTTTCGATAACGCTGCCGGACATGCTCTCCATGATTGAGGAGGCCCAAGCCCTGAACAGCAGATCCGTTAGGGATCGAAAATCCTACCTGTATCCCTTTCTCGATGGGAGAGAACAGGAGGGCACCGGGAAATGGGATGAGCTTATGGGCAAGCTGTGTGGCGTCTGCACAGGATTGTACCTTTTGCCCGATGAGAGTTTACGGTCTCTGAGAGACTACTATGAGCAGAAAAAGCAATTGCCGCCGATCAAGCTTTTCGCCAAAGAGTTGGGAGACGAAAATCGCTTGACCAGGGAGATAGCGCAGGTTCGCGAGCACTCTCAGGAGGCCAAACAGGCACTGACCAGGGCCAATTTGCGCTTAGTAGTTAGTATAGCGAAGAAATACATGGGGCGTGGCATATCCATCCTGGATCTCATCCAGGAGGGCAACATGGGTCTGCTCAAGGCGGTGGACAGATTCGATCACACCAAAGGATATAAATTCAGTACCTATGCCACCTGGTGGATTCGACAGGCCATAAACCGATCCATCGCCGATAAAGCGCGCACTATCCGCATCCCGGTGCACATGGTGGAGGCCGTAAACCGGGCATTACGGACTTCATCCCAGCTCACTCAGGAATTGGGGCGGGAACCCACTTTGGAAGAAATCGCCCTGGAGATGGGTCAGCTATCCGATCAGGAGGAACAGGCCGTTAGGGAAACCTGGGCCAAAGGCACGCGTCTTGACCCGACTCTCCAGCGGAAGTTGCGGCGGGAAACCGCCGAGGTCAGGCGCATCCTCCGCATGGCTCAAGAACCTGTGTCATTGGAAACGCCTATGGGGTCAGAACAGAATAGCTCCTTGGGCGACTTCATTGAGGATGAGAACATCCCTGGCCCCGTGGATACCACCTCTCATCAGTTATTGAAGGAACAGCTAAATAACATGCTCGATCAGTTGACGGATCGGGAGCGCGAGGTGCTGGAGAAGCGCTTTGGCTTGAAAGATGGGCAGAGTCGCAGCCTGGAAGAGGTGGGCGAATCACTGGGGGTGACGAGGGAGCGCGTCCGGCAGATCGAGGCCAAGGCTCTGAGAAAACTCCGTCACCCCACACGCCGCCGCCAGTTACAGGGTTATCTAGGAACGTTTGACTAATTGGCCAGGTTGTGTATAATACAGTAGCGATCCTCGGTAGCTCAATTGGCAGAGCGACCGGCTGTTAACCGGTTGGTTGTAGGTTCAAGTCCTACCCGAGGAGCCAAGTGGAGCGGGAAGAAGTTCCCGCTCTTTGTTTGCGGGAGGGAAAAATCCGTGTCCATCTTGTTTGAAGTTAGTAATATCGCTGGCCTGGAACTGAAGAACCGCCTCGTTCGTTCCGCCACCGCGGAGCGGATGTGTGACGAAGACGGCCGACCTGAACAAGCTATGATTGACCTCTACGCCGACCTGGCCCGAGGGGGGGTGGGGCTGATCGTCACCGGCCACGCCTTTGTCCACGAGAGCGGCAAGGCTCACCCGACGATGACGGCCGTCCACCGCGATGACCTTGTCCCCTCGCTGCGAGCTCTTGGCGAGGTCGTGCACCAAGAGGGTGGCAAGGTCGTTATGCAGATCAACCACGCTGGTCGTCAGACCTCGGAGGAGACCATCGGTCGAAACCCGGTGGCTCCCTCGCCGGTGCCCCGGGGCAAAGGAGGCCCGCGTCCCCACGAATTGACGGAGGCGGAGATCAGAGAACTGGTTGCAGCCTTCGGTAGAGCTGCCGGCCGGGCGAAGGAGGCCGGGTTCGACGGCGTCCAACTGCACGGGGCGCACGGCTACCTGATCAACCAGTTTTGCTCGCCGGCCAGCAACTGGCGCCACGATCGGTGGGGCGGCAGCATCGCCCGGCGGCTGCGATTCCTGGAGGAAGTGGCCGCAGCAGCGCGGGACGAGGTGGGGGGCGATTACCCACTGCTCATCAAGCTGGGCGTTCAGGATTTTGTGCGGGATGGCCTGACCCTGGATGATGGGGTCGAGATAGTGCGCCACCTGAGCGATTGGGGCCTTGATGCCGTGGAGATCAGTTGCGGGATGGGCGCGACCAGTGCTCGAAAGGACATCCTGAGGCCAGATGACGAGGCGTACTTCTTGCCCCAGGCCAGGCGAGCGCGGGAGGCAACCGATTTGCCGATAATCCTGGTGGGAGGGATGAGATCGCTGGCGGTCATGGAGAGCATCCTTGAGGAAGGCACCGCTGACTTCATCTCCATGTCTCGCCCCCTGATCCGCGAACCCGACCTGCCCAACCAGTGGCGGGAGGGCCGCACCGAACCCGCCGCCTGCATCTCATGTAACAATTGCTGGCCTGGGCCGGGAGAATACGGCATCGCCTGCCGCGCCCCCGATAGGATTTCCGAGCTGTGATTTTCGATCTCCGATTTCTGAATCGAAAATCGGCAACCGAAAATCAACTGGAGGTGAGTTGATCCCAAAGCGATGGGTTTTGGCCTCGGCTTCGCCCCGAAGGCGGCAACTCTTTTCCCTCTTGAACGTGCCTTTCATAGCTACGGCGGCCAACGTGGACGAGGAAATTGGGGAAGGGGAGAACCCTGAAGGGGTGGTCTGCCGCCTGAGCCTGGCCAAGGCCAGGGCGGTGGCTCTCTCTTATCCTGAGGACGTGATCGTCGCCGCCGACACCATCGTCGCCCTCGACGGTGATGTGCTGGGCAAGCCAGCCGATGAAGCCGAGGCTGTAGCCATGTTGCGGCGGCTGCGGGGGCGAGAGCACGCCGTCCTCAGCGGAGTGACGATCTTATCATCCAGCGCCCCCCCTCTCTCCCCCCCAACCTTGGGGGGGACTGGGGCGCTTTCAAGGGTAGGTTTTTTAGAATCGGCCCATCCAACCCCCATGTATGGGCACAGAAAGGGCACCTACTACCATATATTGGGGTGGGTGGAGGCCCAGACAAAAAACCTACCCTTAAGAGGACTGGGGCGGGCACTCCCCCCCAAGATTGGGGGGGCTGGGCGGGCCATCACGGAGCTGGCCGAGAGCGTGGTCTGGATGAGGGCCTACACCGACGAGGAAATGATTCGCTACGCGGCCAGTGGCGATCCCCTGGACAAGGCGGGGGCCTATGCCATCCAGCACCACAACTTCAGCCCTGTGGAGCGCATTGAGGGCTGCTACGCCAGCGTGATGGGCCTGCCCCTTTGTCACCTAGCCAGGGCCTTAGCTCAACTCGGCCTGATGCTGCCCGTGGATGTGCCCCAGGCCTGCCAGGGCTTTACCGGCCATCGTTGTCTCGTGGCCGGGGAGATTTTGCAGAGATAGCTGCCGCTACGGATTGTAAACGGTAAGAGCCGCTGACCGTGGTCAGCGGCTCTTTGGCGTCTGGGCACACAACCCGTGTCATTGCGAGGCACGGTTTTTGTGCCGAAGCAATCTCCAATTCGCGGGGTGGGGATTGCTTCGCCTTCGGCTCGCAATGACACGAGAGGTTGGCATCATTTCCAGGGCACCGGTGGGACATCGGCCGGGACGGCATACGGGCCATCGCGGAACTCGTCCCAATAGTCCCACTGGTTGATGAGGGAGTAGGAAAAGATGGCTTGGCCCGCTGCTCCAGCCTGACGAGCTATCTCGATCCTCGACCAGATTTCATCAAAAGAAGCGTAATCGGCGGTGATTCCCGGCCAGACGTGGCGACCATTGGCGCTGGACACGAAGTCGCGGACCAGGACGTCGAAGCGATCCGGGTAATCCTTGACGGTGATGGTGTAGAGCATGGGAGCGATGCCGTCAATCACCCCCGTGCCCATCCAGCCCTGGGAATCCTGGTAGTAGCCGGAGTAGCCGTCCCAGGTGATCCAGCCCCATTGGTCCTGGCAGACGGGCCAGACTGCCGCCGTCAGCATCAAGTCGGGGTTGGAGGAAATCACTTCGTATACGCTGCTTACCAGAGATGTGACCTGTGAGCGCTGCCATTCTTCCCAGGTTAGCGCCGGGTTGATGGCCTTTTCGGCCTCAAAGCGAGCCCTGCTTACCGGATCGTAGGAGTACTCCGGCCGATAGTATCGAACCCGGTCCAGGTGCAAGCCGTCCACATCATAATTAGTCACTATGTCTTCGCAAACCTGTACGATGTGTTCGGACACGGCCTCGTGACCGGGACTGGCCCAGAGATAGTCCTTGTTCAGTTGCATGGGCTGGCCCTGGTCGTTCCACTGCACCCAGTTGTCACCGTAGAGCTCGTTGAAGAGGTTGTACATGTGCTCAGGGGTTGTGGAGGGCGGGGGAGTCTCGCCCAGCCAAGCGGGGTAGACGTTGATCCAGGCGTGCAGCTCCAGGCCGGCGGCGTGGGCCAACTCCACTGCGGTAGCCAATGGGTCCCAGCCGGGATCGCGGCCCAGCGTGCCCGTCAGCCTCGCCGCCCAGGGCTCGTAGTTGGAATCGTAATAAGCATCGGCCTGGCCGCGCACCTGGAGGAATATGATGTTGAAGTTGGCGTAGGCGGCTCGATTAACGATTTCTTGGATGTCCCCCAGGTTGGAGTAATCCCAGCGGGTCACCCAGAGAGCCCGAGCTTCCGGCGGGCAATAGTGTTTCCAGATCAGCGGCAAATACAGAGAGTAAGTCACAGGAGTTTCGGTTGGCGTAGGCGTCCAGGTGGGAGTCGAAGGTGACGTGCCAGTCGGGGTGGGCGTGCTGGTCGGCGTTTCTGTGAGTGTACTCGTCGGTATCGTGGTAGCGGTAGGTGTAGGAGTGGGAGTGATTGTATGGCACCATACCTGCACCGACACATCATCCAGGTACATGGCCGTCTTGAGATTGCTCACGCCATCGTTCTTGACATTGAAGTAAACTATGATCGTCTGCCCCTTGTAAGCCGCCAGGTCGAAAGTGTGGTGCGTCCAGGTCTGGCTGTCGGAATTCACCCTCATCACCCGAGCAAGGAAATTGAGGTTGGTATCCAGGATCAGGGCTTCTTGCCAATCGTAATCAATGCTATCCTGAGAGAGAGGATAGTACCAAAAGGACAGGGCAACCCTCGCTGCGTCCTCAGGAACGGTCACCTCCTGATAGACGGAGGAATAACTGTTGGCATCGCTTTGCTGGGTGATCCCCAGGCGCATGGCCCAGGAACCCGACCGAACCACAGCCATAGAGTAGTCTGCTGGGCGTGGTGTATTTCCGATGCTCCAGTCCCCGATTGTCTCAAAGCCGCCGTTGCGAATCAGATCATCGCAAGGAGTTGGCGTTGGAGTACTGGTTGGGGTGGGTGTATTTGTGGGACTGGGCGTGGCGGTGACTGTGGGGGTTGCAGTTGACGTTGGGGTAGAGGTGTGAGTTGGTGTCGTGGTGGCCGTGGGGGTGATGGTTGGTGTTTCCGTAGGTGTGCTCGTCGCCGTCGAGGTGGCCGTGGGGGTGATGGTTGATGTCGGCGTGAAGGTGCTGGTCGGCATCTGCGTAGGCGTGCTCGTTGGCGTGAAAGTGCTGGCTGTGGTGGGCGTGCTCGTCGGCGTCGTGGTGGCCGTACCTGTGGCCATTCGCCTGATAGTGCTCACCCACGTCCCCCACGTTGCTGCAGACATACTTACTGACGCAGCAGGGTTGCATCCCGCACTCGCACTTCCATCCCTGGCCCCAAGCGGTGCGGCCTCAACGCTGGTGGATAGCAGAGAGAGGAATGTAGCCACCAGCGCCAATTTCACGATCGTCTTATTTGTTCCCATCATGGCCTCCTTAACAGGGACTCTGCAGTCTTTTTTGGACTGTTGCCCCAGTGGGGCAATTACCACCGAGAAAGCTCAGTAAGAGCCCTTTCTCGGATGCCCGGTGGGGGAAGAGTACGTCAATGGCCCTGTATTGTCTCTGTTCGTGGGGCGCTGAAATTCTAGATCGGTAAAGTTCTGCATTCGTGCAAAGTCCCTGCTCAAGAGACAACCCCGTGAAACGTGCTGCGTGAAACGTGATGGTCTTACATTGCATGAGCCTGACGTTTCGCGTTTTATTTACTATTCGATGATCACCCAACCCGCCTGGTACTTGTCCAACTGCTCCCTGGTGTAATCATCCATGGGGTGCTCTCGCTCCGGGATCTCGATCTCTTTCCGGACTCCACAGAGCTCGGTGGAGAAGTAGCGTTGGCCGGTATCGTTGATCATGGTGACGATGACTCCCGCTTCTGGATAGCGCCGGGCGACCTTGAGGGCTGCGGCTACGTTGCTGCCGGAGGAGATGCCGCAGAAGATGCCTTCCTCCAGGGCCAGCCTCTTGCCCATCTCGACAGCCTCATCCGAAGTGGTGAGAACGATGCCGTCGAGCATGGAGAGGTCCAGATTGCGGGGCACGAAGCCGTCGCCGATGCCCTCGATCCTGTGGGAGCCCCACTCCCGCCTGGCGAGCATGGGAGCCTCGGTCGGTTCCACGGCGAAGAGCTTGACGCCTGGCTTCATCTTCCTCAGGTAGCGGCCAATGCCGGTCAGCGTTCCCCCGGTGCCCTGGGTGGCGAGGAAGACGTCCACCTCGCCGCCGGTCTGCTCCCAGATCTCGGGGCCGGTGGTGGTGTAGTGGGCCTCGATGTTATCGAGGTTGGTGTACTGCCCGGCCTTCCAGTACTTTCCAGGCTCGGCTGCCATCATCCCTTCGACTTTCTCCAGGCAGAGGTCTACGTCGCTCTCCGCCCCCGGCGTCTCAATTATCCGGGCCCCGTAGGCACGCATGATCATCTTGCGCTCCTCGCTCATCCCGGCGGGCATAACGACGACGACCTGATAGCCCAGCATCTTCCCCACGAAAGCACAGGCGATACCAGCGTTGCCGGTGGAACTCTCGATGATGGTCATCCCCGGCCTCAGATCACCACGTTTGATGGCCTGGGTGATCATGCGGTAGAAGATGCGGTCTTTCAAGCTGCCGGTGGGGCTGAAGTACTCGATCTTGCCCAGAATCTGGGGCTTCACCCCCTCGGTCACGCTGTTGAGCTTCACCAACGGCGTGCGGCCGATGGCCTCGAACACGTTTCCCGCTACATTCTTGTTGGCGTCCCATTTGATGCTCACTTCTTTACCTCCCAGAATTTGTTCTATTCTCAATCGAAAACGACGGTCTCCTTCCCGTGCAGTCTCTCCAGGATCTTGGCCGTGACCAGCTCCATGTGAGAGTTGTATTTGACGAAGTCCAGACTGTCAGAGGGCACGGTAAGCATGGGGCACAGGGTAAAGCTGTTGGCCCACTCCTCGTATAACTCGTTGAGCTGCTCCAGGTACTCGGTGGGGATGTCTTGCTCGAAATCGCGTCCCCGCATGGCGATGCGCTGTTTCAGCGTCGGCACCGAAGCCCGCAGGTAAACGACCAGGTCGGGAGGCGGCAGGAACATGGTCAAGACCTCGTACAGCTCGCGGTAGCTGCGATAATCCCGCTCCCCCATGTGTCCCTGGCGGTAGAGGTTCTCGGCGAAGATCTCGGCGTCCTCGTACACCGTGCGATCCTGGATCACGGAATCGGGGCGGTTGAGGAGCTGGTGGTGGTGGCGCAAACGCCGGGACAGGAAAAAGACCTGGGAGTGGAAGGCCCACTTTTTCATGTCCTTGTAAAAATCGGCCAAATAGGGGTTATCGTCCACGGCCTCGTAGAAGGGCTCCCAGCTCAACTTCTCACTCAAAAGCTGAGTCAGGGCAGATTTGCCCACGCCCATATTGCCTGCTATGGCGATGAATCTTTTCATCCCTGCATCCTCCTTCGGTCAGGTGGTCGGTCGGTCAGGGAGTCCTCCATCTTCCGTCTTCTATCGTCCATTTGTGGGAGAGGCCGCTGGTAAGTGCCTTCTTCCAGAGCCGATTTGATACGGCCCACCACCTGGGCCAAGTCCTGGGGGTCGTGAACGATGTTTAGCTCGTTAGTGTCTATCGGCAGGACGGGGACCAGATCGTAATCGGCGAAGAAACGCTCGTACGCCATGCGTACCGCCTCCATGTAGTCCCGGTCCATCTCCCGCTCGTAGGTGCGGTCACGGAAAGCGATGCGTTTCATCAAGGTGTCCGTGTCGGCCTTGAGATAGACGATCAGGTCGGGGAGGGTGATCTTCTCCGCCAGGATGTTGTGAACCCGCTCGTACATCTCCAGTTCGTCGTCTTTCAGATTCAGGTGGGCGAAGAGCCGGTCCTTGGCAAAAGTGTAGTCACTGATGAGGGAGCCGCGCTGCAAGGTCGCTGGGACGACCTGCTGCTGGTGCCGATAGCGGCTCAGCAGGAAGAAGATCTGGGTCTGGAAGGCGTACCTCTCCCGGTCGGCGTAGAAATCGCTCAGGAAGGGATTTTCCTCGAAGACCTCCAGTAGCAGCTCGGCGTCGAACTCGTCTCTTATCAGGCGGGCCAGGGTGGTCTTGCCCACCCCGATGGCCCCTTCGATAGCGATGTACACTTTATTCCTCATTCCTCATTTCTCGTTGCCTCATAGGATACCCTGTTTGCTTTGAAAAGTCAAGTGTTTTGAGCCCCACCCTGGAATTTTTAAGGTGCAACTTTTTGCGGTATAATACGTATATAGTAAAGGGAGGCAGATGGAAGAGGAGACGGTCTGGATTCAACAAGCCCTGGCGGGCGATCAGGAAGCCTTTGCTTGCCTGGTGAAAGCCTACCAGACTGCGGTCTACAACCTGGCCTATCGCATGTTGGGCAATGCAGCCGAAGCCGAGGACGCGGCCCAGGAGGCTTTCCTAAAAGCCTACACCCGCCTGAACACCTACAATTCGGAGAGGAAGTTCTCCTCCTGGCTTCTGGCCATCGCTTCTCATCATTGCATAGACCGGCTGCGCCAGCGACGGTTTGCGTTGTCACTGGATGAACTACCCCCCTGGCGCTGGCTGTCCAGCAGCCGTCGGCCTGAGGAAGTCGTCATCCGAAGCGAGGAGCGCGACGAAGTACGTCAATTGCTGGCCCAACTGCCTCCTCACTACCGAGCGGCGGTGATCCTGCGCTATTGGCATGACCTTTCCTATCAAGAGATCGCCGAGGCGACGGAGACTACCGAGAGCGCGGTGAAGTCCACGCTATACCGAGCGCGGCGGATGCTGGCCCAGGGGACACTGGCCCACCAGAACAAGCAAGCGGTGAGCCTATCCCAGAGGGCTGTGGCGGAGGGATGAAAGATGACGAGTTGTCAGGATGTAGGTCGGTTAATGTCGTTAGCGCTGGATCAGAGTTTAACTCAGAGCGAGGCCCGCTGTCTGGAAGAGCATCTCAGGCAGTGCCCAACTTGCCAGGAGGAATGGGAGTCCATGCAGCGAGTCTCACGACTCTTCGCTGATGCGCCGTTGATGGAGCCGCCCCCAGGCTTCGCAGACAGGGTGATGCGGCGCGTGGCCCAACGCCAGGCCCGCAGGCAAAGGCTTCTGGCAGGGGCAGCGCTGCTGGTAGTCTGCCTGAGCCTGGTGGCCCTGGCTCTGCCTGAGACTATCAGGTGGCTGGCCCTGCTCTGGCAGGTGATCACCGAGCCTTACCTGTTGAGCCACGGGGCGAAAATGGTGGCCCAACTCCTCGACCTCGCCGAGGCCCTGGGTAGAGCTTGCTGGCTGGTCACCACCGCCCTTTCCTCCTCCCTCAACCAGCCGGTCCTACTAGGCTATTCCTTCCTCGTCCTCGTCTTGACCGCCCTCTGGATTCGCTTGGTGGCTGGACGCCGTGGTGGGTATCGGCCGGTGGTCAATAACGTGTAGGAGGTGGTATGAAGAGCGACTCTTTCCAAGAGAACTATCAAAAACAAAGGAGGTACTCACGATGAAAAAGGTTCTGTTTGTTTGTCTGTTGGCGCTGTTGTTGGTCGCTTCGGCCACACCCGTCTTCGCAGGCGGAGGCGGTGGAAGGATTAGAATCGGCGAAAGTTTCACCCTGGAGTCGGGGAAGGAGGTGCACGGTGACCTGGTGATCCTCGGCGGTAGTGTAGTCCTGGAGACGAGAAGCCGGCTCGACGGCAATGTGGTGGTCGTGGGAGGCAGCGCCAGGGTTGCTGGGGAGGTAGATGGTGACTTAGTCGTCTTCGGCGGTGACGTGGTGCTCCGGTCAACAGCCGTCGTGGACGGAGACTTGGTTACCATTGGCGGCAACGTCCAGCGAGACCCGGGGGCTGTCGTTAGAGGCAATGAAGTAGGGAGCCTGGAATTCGAAGGCTTCCCGCGTTTTGGGACCTTCCCAACAAGACTGAGCTTTAACAGAGGGACGGACCTCTGGTCCCGCTCCATCTTCAACGTCTTCAGGGACATTTTTGTGGCCCTGGCCCTGGCTGCCCTGGGCTTGTTGATCGTCCTCTTCTGGCCGAAGCAGACGGAGGCAGTGGGCCAAGCCGTCCTCATCGCCCCCCTGCCGAGTGCAGGCATCGGCTTGTTGACCGGCGTGGTGGCTGTCGTCTTGATGGTCTTGTTAGCCATCACCATCTGCCTGTCGCCTGTGGCCTTCCTGCTGGGAGTGGCTATGCTTGTGGCAGGTGTCTTCGGCTGGGCTGCCGTGGGGCTGCTGGTGGGTCAGAGGTTGCTAGAAACCTTCAAGGTCAAGGGCGTCACCCCTCTGATGGCTGTAGCGGCGGGCACCTTGCTTATCTCTTTGCTTCGTGCCGTCCCCTGCCTAGGGGCTATCATGGCCTTCGTCGTGGGCTGCGCGGGCCTGGGCGCTGTGGTGCTGACCCGCTTCGGCAGGCAGACCTATCCTCTGCCAACGCCCGTTCCACCCGCCCCACCAGTGCTGGCTGAGCCAGAGGAAATCGCGCTCGAGGAAGTTGAAGCCGAGGCCGAGAAGAAAGGCGCTTCTGAAGACTAGCGTCGAGGTTACACTCGGTACTGCCTGCGAAAAGGGAGGGTGAAGAGCTCTCCCTTTTTAGTTGTCCACTCTGGGGAAATTGTGGTATAATATTCCCAACTTTCACTCTGGAGGGGGAAGACCGGTGCATCAGGTGTTGGGGCCACTGATGAAGTTAGAGGTGCGGGTTAGTCGGCCACTTACCTGGCTGAGTCCAGCCTGGGCGGCTCTGTGTGGCGCCGTGGCCTCCGGCTGGCTGACCTTCAGCGGCCAGAACCTGCTATTCTTGCTAATCGCTTTGTTCCTGG
>Ga0315539_1000860_pt1 | contig 22710 bp, 20 predicted proteins | sample SalMarSW160150MG_FD_203097 | JGI IMG/M metagenome (GOLD analysis project Ga0315539, IMG submission 203097) | Salt marsh sediment microbial communities from the Plum Island Ecosystem LTER, Massachusetts, United States - Salt Marsh Sediment SW1601-150 ... | reverse complement strand
CTCTTTGATGCGATTAAGCTTAAAAGTGCGGACACTTTTGTGCAGGCTGGAATAGCCCAGCAAATACCAGGCTCGTTGATTGTAGAGCATATGGTAAGGACACAGCTCCACATTGATAATCTCGCCCTCAAACAACGAGTGGTACTGTATGTTCACCTTTCGTTTATTAACTATAGCTTTTTCCAATTTTGCGAAGGTTCTATCGAGTCCTCCTTCCAGGCGGATTGGTGCCTGGGCGTCAAGTTTTGCGGAGATATGTTGCAGAACTGAGCTGCAATATTGTCTGATTTTGACAGGCAAATTGTTCTCCATTTTCAAAGCGGCCAGAAGCGCCGATTTTTTAAACGGCAACTGTATCTGACTGCCTGCCTTGTAGACCAGCAGGAGCAGACTCAGAGCCTCCTGCAGGTTCAAGTCTATGGGCGGCAGAAAGAATTCAGGCTCTATGATATAACCGCCGGTCTTGACCTCGTAGTGGTAGGGCACACCTATAGTCTGCAGCTCTTTCAGGTCACGAAAAATTGTCCGTCGGCTCGTTCCGAACATCTCCGATAAATCACTGACAGCGTAGCTCTTGCCTGCCTGTAGAGTTGTCAAAATCTGTATTACCCTGCTGATTCTGCTGTGTTTCATGCTTTACCTTCTTAGCCGGAATTATACGCCGATATGGCAGCGGCGTCAAAGCCTTGTCCTGATACCTCAACAACTTTTCGGCTAAATTACTTTTGACACAGCTGTTTTTTGCCGAGATAATGATTATTAACTGACAAGTAAAGGTTTTTAATAAAGTGAACCCCGTTAGAGAACGAAATTCTCTAACGGCCTTCAACTGGTAATGACCACCGATTAAAATCGGTGGCTTTCTCTAACGGGGTGAACCAGTAAAAGGGTAAATTTATGATAAGCTATCCGCGTCGGCTCAAAAACAAATGTGGTAAAAGCAAAAGAACAAGCTTTTTATGTCTCATTCTTTATATTTTGCTCTTTTTGACAGTTTTCGGTCTAAGTTGTTGCTCGAAAAAGACTCCAAAGGCCGATGACCGGACTCCCAATGATGTTGTTGTTACCGTTAACGGCTTCAATATCACCGATAGCGACCTGGAAGCGCTAGTTAAGCCGGAGCTTGAGAGGGTAACGGCTAAAGCTGCAAAACTGCCTGCCGAATTTATTGAGCAGTATGAAAAACAGGTCAGACAATTGGTTTTGGAAAAGCTTATTAGTGGGTACCTGCTGGACGAGAAAGTAAAAGAAGACAAAATAGTAGTTACCGAAGATGAACTCATGCGTCGAATCACCGAAATAGCCGCTGCGCAGCAGCCTCCACTCTCACTGGAGGAGTACCAAAAAAAATTAGAAGAACACGGCCAAAGTTTTGACGCGTTCAAAAACGATTTTCGTAAGCAAATGCTCTATCTGAAACTTTTAGAGCCGCAGTTGGCCGGTAAATTGGATGTCACCGAAGACGAAATCAAACAGTATTATTCCGACTATAAGAGGGAGTTTGAAACTCCTGAACAAGTTAGAGCGAGCCATATTCTTATAACACCTGATGCCTCCCAGCTCGGCACCGATCCGAACGAAGCCAAAGCCATAGCGAAAGCAAAGGCTGAGAGCCTGCTTAAACAAATCAGAGAGGGAGCCGATTTTGCCGAGCTGGCCAAAGCCAATTCAGCCTGTTCCTCTGCGGCAAAGGGCGGCGACTTGGATTTCTTCCCACGGGGTAAAATGGTGGCGCCTTTCGAAAAGGTTGCCTTTGTACTGCAGCCCGGACAAATAAGTGATGTTGTGGAAACCATATTCGGCTATCACATAATAAAGGTTACCGACCGCAAAGAGGCCGGCGTGGTTCCGTTCGAGCAGGCCAAAGACCATATAATAGCCAAGATTACACAAAAGAGGCGGTCTGAGATTATTACAGAGTATATAGAATCGCTCAAAGATAAGGCCCAAATTGTTTATCCCATCCGCCCGGAACAGAACCAGTGAGAAATCCCTTCGCTTCTGTTTTCGCAGAAAGCTGCGGGGATTGGAAGTCCTGTTATTTCAGAAGCGTTTGCGGATCAAGATTGGCTGATTCTATATCTTTGAAGTATTTTACAGTGCCATACCTTAGCTCCACTGTGGCTTGTTCATCACATACAATAATGCCTTTGGGGTGCATTTGCAGGGCGCTGATTGTCCACAAATGATTGACACTGCCTTCGATAGCATGTCGCAGGGCACGTGCTTTATTATGGCCGTTGACAATAATCAGCACTTCCTTGGCGTCCATAACGGTGCCCACGCCTACCGTCAGAGCTATCTTGGGAACCTTGTTGACGTCACCGCCGAAGAATCGCGAATTGGCTACGATGGTGTCGTATGTGAGGGTCTTAATACGGGTTCTTGACGATAGCGAAGAGCCCGGCTCATTAAATGCAATATGGCCGTCCGGCCCTATTCCTCCGACGAAAAGTGTAACACCACCCACATTTTTCATCTTTTCCTCGTATGCGGCGCATTCAGCATTGAGGTCCGAAGCGTTTCCGTTGAGAAGATTGACATTGCCTTTCGGGATATCTATATGGTTGAAGAAGTTGTTCCACATGAACGAATAGTAGCTTTCGGGATGGTCTTCAGGGATGTTTACGTACTCATCCATATTAAAGGTGACAACATTTTCAAACGTAACCTTGCCTGCTTTGTTGAGATTTATCAGTTCTCTGTACATTCCCAGCGGCGAAGAGCCTGTTGGAAGCCCTAATACAAAAGGTTTTGATTCATTGAGGCCAAAATCATTTATTTTTTTAGCTACGTAGTTGGCAGCCCATTTTGATACTGCCTCGTAATTGGGTTGCATTATTACTCTCATTTAAAATACTCCTTGATTAAATGTTTGCCTTAAAGCAAATTTTCCATCCGGCTGATAAGTTCATTGCCAAGCTCTGTTTTAGCGGCCATGTGTTTTTTGATTTCGGAAACAAAACTAACCTCTTCGAATGTCCCCCTAACCCCTGCGAAGTCTGAATGTTTTATCTGTTCATCGCCATCTATGCCGAAGCCAATTTGTGCAGTAGCGGCAAATTCTTTTCTGGCATCGGCGTAAAGCAGGTGATCAAGTTCCAACACGGCATCCTTCCATTTCTTCGTTAGGGCAATAATGTCATCAGGTGTTATTTCATCTATTGTTTTAGCAAGATTTTTCTGCAGAACATCTACAGCCCAGGCCCACTCGTACTGCGGATAATTTTCATATATCAACCGAAATCTTTCATCTACCTGTTCCAGGGTGCCGATAGTGTCGTTTTCTATATCAGAAAGTATTTCTTGCACGGCTGCTTCCGGGGCCAACAGACCAGCTAAATCCACCCATTTACCGGGGCCCACATTGGTCTTCGGCTGCATCGCTGCTCTAAGCTGGCCAGCATTTTTAAACTGCTTATCCTCCAAATGCTTGAGTAAACAATTACCTAAGAATTTATCGATGCCAATCTGGTATAATTTGATGCCTCGATCTAACGATGTATTCTTAATTTTGACACTGTGGTATGTAAAGTAGTCGGATGTTTCACCGGACGTCGATTTTAGCTTGCAGAGCAGGTCACGACCGTTGATCATCTTCTGAATTGTATATGGACTTAGCAGTTTGAAGTTGATAAGGTCGAGCTTTTTGGGGTTTTTTCTTCTGTCGCGTTTTGGCCATTTCCGGGCGTCTCGTACGGTACCTAAACTACGCAGATTCACGCCTGGCGCGAGATGACTTTCGTCTTCATGCTCAACCAGGTATGAAAAAGGCAAATCTGAGGTGTCTGAATTCCTGTAGTGTCTACCCATCACAACAGTAAATGCACCGACCTTTGCGGGCCAGAGCATATATGAATCGCTGGCGGTTTTTGAGCCGCGTTCTACTACGCCTTGATGGACTGGACCTAATTTGTACATGTGGTTACTTTGGTTGGTTCCACTGCCAGCATTCAGAAACGAGAAAAGCCCTGCAATAAGCAGTGTTGATTTGTGATGTGTCACGGTGTAGGGGCCGGCAAATATTGCACAGGCCTCACCGTGGAAGCCGCCGCAGTTGGCGAAAAAGACAGAGCTCTCCGCCGAATACTGCTTGGATAAAACGGTACCCTGGCCTACGAAACACTCGGCTATTATGGTGCCGTCTGAAATCTTCGAGCCGCTGCAGACGATAAAGTTTTCCGCAAAGACACCCGACCCAATGTAAATAGGGTCTTGGGGACAACTATTGATCGAGCCGTTTTCTAATCTGTTAACTCCCTCGATTACACTTGCTGGTCCTATTTTGACATTTTTAATAATTCGGCAGTTGACGATTCTTGCCCCTGCCGCCACAAGACCTATAGATGAGGTGACGGAAGCAGCGTAGCTGGCTATCATCTTCCGAAGTTTTTCGATTACTATTGGCCGATGACGATAAAATGCTATTACATAGGCAGTATGAGCCGACAGGTTGTCATAGATCGGTATCTCTCTGCCGCCGGCTTCGTTAACGACAGCCACCTCCTTCCCATTTCCAAAAGAACTTTCACCTTCGGTTGCGAGCAGGTCGATGTTGTCTATCACCACGTCATCTTCGATAATATAGTTGGCTATGTAATTTCTTATCTGACTAATGTAAACGTTATTGCCGATAGTGCAGTTGCATATAGTAGCGTTGCTGATTCCGGTCGGCTTTGTAACGCCGCCGAAGAAAGATACATCCTTATCGAATACGCCTAATTTTACATCGCCACAGAAGTGAGTCGCTCGTACTCTGCCTGCGTCGAAGCCTTCAGCAACCTGTAGCTTTGACCAGTCGCTGCAACTACAGCCTTGATTGGTTAGACTTGAAATTTCCTCTTGAGATAGTGAACGATATTGTGTTGCCATTTTCTTTTTTACCTCAGTTTCACAATCCCATGATACCTTCGATTATAAACTCTTCCATTTTAATTAGATCTCCAAACCGGCAGTGCAAATGTACCTATTGTAGTCCCATAAATCAAGATATTTAAATTCAAAAAGATATACCGGCAAAATCGGTGGTCAGACAGCAGGCTACGCGACTTGCGGCGCTGAAGGACAGAAAACAACAATTTTTTGAAAAATAATTTGGAGCGTTTTGCGAATAGCTGCCGATGTATAAGTAATACAAAGAATTAGATTTCCAATTTTCGATTTGCGATTTTCAATCGTAATTTGGCAATCGAAAATCGGTAATTTTCGTTAACTTTTTGGATAATCACTTATAACGTTATTCCCCGGATTGCTTGTAGGATAAGAGCTTTTATGAACGCGGTTATGTCAGGGCAGACAAGGGTGTTGAAAGTTTTAGCGGCATTATTGATGTCAATGACGACAGGTGCAATGGTTTTAATCACTCTTGGCAATAATCCACCTGCTGAGGGGCCGTTTTGTCTTTGGAGCTATTATCGTCTCGACCCGATAGAAGCAGCTATTTCCTCAAAAGCCTGTCAATCTCCCGACCGTTGGAGCCGGATTGAGATTTACTATAGCGGCACAAAAGCAGGCAATATCGGGCAGTTAACCTCGATGAGCGGCCTGGCAAGTCCGGAAGATCTTAATTGTCATTTTATAATTTGTAACGGTCTCGGCGGCAGCGATGGTCAAATACAGCCCACCGAAAAATGGCAGAGACAATGGTCGATCGAGCCGGGAAGAACATGGTACGGCAGCAGCCAGACAATCCGTATCTGTGCCATCGCCGACCCACCGCAGCGAGTCGGCCCAACAGACTGCCAGATTAAAAGGATAGAATCACTTGTAGATGGGCTGTGCAGGAAGTTTAGAATTAAGCCGACATCTGTCTATTACCCCGGCGATTGGCATTGAAAACCTAAACACTTTGAATATTATTTAACCCTCAGTAAAACTGGGGGTTATTTTTTTGACAAAGCCGGGTCTGAGCAGCCCAAAGTTCTCTTTATCCGTTAGAATCACCCACGCTCGCCAGTCTTTTTTGTGGATTCGCACAGGCTTGATCGGCTCTACGTCTGTCAGCCAGATCAAAAGGCCAAATCTGCAATCATACCTGCTTTGCCAAATTTGATCGGTACCTTTAATACGGTGGTTAAATTCCTCTTTAATTTGTTCAATTTTCTCAGGTGTTAGATTTTCAAAGGATTTAACCGCTGCTACGGTAGCTATCGCACATACAGGCCCGGAGCTTATTTTTAGAAGCAGTTTATCGCCGGAGAATATTCGTCCAAAAGGTTCGCGTCTGGTTTTGGTAAAACGCGATTCAATTTGCTTTTGGCCATCCAGGATGGCATCTAAATACGGCTTTTTCAGTATTACTAAATGGTAATTTGTCATTGTTTCTTTCTATTCAACAAGCTGGCGACTGCGCGGATGTGCGCCGGTGTTGTTCCACAGCAACCGCCGACAATTTGTGCGCCTGCCTGCAAGCATTTATTTATCCCTACAGCAAAAGACTCCGGCTCCATATCAAATACTGTTTTATCTTCAACCAGCTTCGGTCTGCCAGCGTTGGGCTGCGCTATAATAGGCACATTTGCTTCCTTTTTGAGCAAAGACGTAACGACAGCCATTTGAGTTGGGTCAAGATCACCGCAATTAGCACCGATAACGTCTGCACCCGCATCTGTGAGCTGTTTAGCGCACTGGCCTGCGGTGTTGCCCATTATTGTTCTTGCCCCTTTAGTCTCCGTTGCAAAAGCTATCGATACAATGACAGGCAGCGAGAAGTTATCCTTGCACGCTTTAAGGGCGCATAGTGCCTCGCGAAGGTCAAACATCGTCTCGATGATAAATCCGTCAACGCCTGCTTCAGCCAGGATTTCAGCCTGCTCTTTATACGCATTATAGAATTGCTGCTCTTTATAGGTGCCATACGGCTCAAGCATCTGACCGGTTGAGCTTATATCGCCAAGCACATATTGTTTATCGCCTGCTGCCTGTCTTGCTATCTCAACTCCAGCTTTATTTACATCCCGCACGGATACGCCGACGTTGTGTGTCTCAATGTAGATGCGGTTCATCGTCAGTGTGTTTGTCGTTAGAGCATCGCAACCACATCGGGCATATTCTTGCTGGATCTGTAGCACAACCTCCGGAGCATCAAGATTATTGCCTGCCCGGCCCATCAGGCCGCGTTTGTCCAATTCCGTACCTATCGCACCATCAAGCAAAATAATGTGCTTATTTTGTAATGCTTTCGATAGATTCATTAATCACCGAACAGAACCCCCGGTGAAACCGGGGGCTAAAAATTTTTCTAATTCTTTTTTGACCTGATTTAGATTTTTGAAAACAATTCCTTTCAAACTTGCCTGCCTTGCACCATTAATAAATTCAGCTTTATCATCTATGAGGACGGCCTGTTCAGGCTGCAAATTAAGTTTTCCGACGACGATATCATAGATTTTTTTCTCCGGCTTAGCCGAGCCTTCGGCACAGGAAAAAATCAGCTCATCGAACATATCGTAGTTCAACTGCTGAATCATCTGCATAGCCGGGACTTCGGTATTAGATAGAAGCGCAGTCTTGTAACCTTTTTTGTGCAATCCTGAGGCAAAAGAAAAAACCTCTGCCCGCTGCGAATAGGCTGCTCGAAAAGCGTCACCCCAGAGAGAGTTCCGTTCCGGTTTCGGCCTTTTAAGCTCTTTGCAGACCCTCTCCCAGAAAATCTGTTCTTCTATTAGTCCTTTCTGGAAATCTTCCAGAAACTTATCGTGAGTTTGGGTATAGACATCAACCGGCACAGCGAAAGCCTCAGCGCAGAACCGCATCAGAGCCGGCCTTGGGTCGTCTATCAGCACTCCGCCCCAATCGAATATGACTGCTTTTATTTTTTCCATTGCTGTCGTCTGTCATCCAAAAATTGGGTTTGTTTGGCTTTGTTTTCACTAAATGTCCGGTGCAATATTTTTCTCATAATCCCTTGTTATAATTAAGCTTACATCCATTTGACTTTTTCGAAAATTGGCTTTGTTTCGCAAAAAAATAGTCATAATTATTGTCGATTTTTCCCCTGATTTACCCCGTGAGATAGGCGTAGCCGCCATCTCATGGGGTGAACTTTGATATCCGCTAACTGCGACATGCTATCTGCTAACTATGATATGCTATAATATATACTCAATACGCGATACGCGTACTGTTAGGCATGGCCAAGCCCATTACGAGGCCATATTATACCCAAAAACGGCAAAAAAACAAGCAAAATCTTTTCTCGCCTGCCCTGCTTGCCCGCCGAAGCTTCTGCGAAGGAGGGAACGCTAGCCTGCGGTGAGCGCGGTCGAACCGTCGAAGGGATGCTCGATTCTCAACGTAGCACAAGTCCGCCTACGTGCTACCACTACGGCGGGCAGGCTTCCAGTTTGTGAAAATACAATTTTATACGCCTGCCCGCCGTGCCATCCTTCGGAAATACATTCTCCTTCTTATGATACTCTGGGCAGGCAGGCCTCCGGCGTACTCAAGCAATGATGCTTGAACTACTCTATTTTTTGTTTTGGCAATAGCAATGGATGGCAAAAAAAGTTTCAGGAAATACAGAATTGACAAGGAGACCTGGTCATGGTTCGGCTCTTTCGACTACGCTCAAGACAGTCGCTACCACCCTAAATAAAATACAAAATATTTAGTCCCGCGTTCCTTCGACCTTGGGTGCACGTCAAGTTTGTAGGTGAGGTGGACGCCATTGTATTACATATTATCTCAAGGGATAATGGTTGGTCGCCTTTTGTCACCTCGACCGAGGCCGTATGGCCGAGTGGAGAGGTCTGCCTTCAAAGCAGATTTCTCCACTTCGGCCCACTCATGGTGGGCCTACGGTCGAAATGACCCCCACTTGTCAGGTTTTCTCTCTGTAGATTTTACCAACAATCCTGGCACGCACCCTTCGACCTTGCTCAGTCCTAAGGACTCCTTACGGAGGACAGGTTTACATGTGGTTCATCAAAAGATATAATCAAGGCGATTTTTAAGGATACTCAATATGGAACCAGTCCTGATTACTATCGTTATAATTTTAATTGTATTTGTCCTGGGCCTTTTGGTTTGGCTCATTACATCCAGCTTTGCCGGCAGAAAAGAAATTGCCGGCCAGGCAACCGGTATGAGCATGCTTGGTCAGCAGCTCGAAGCGCTCAAAGCAGCTCAGGACGGTATACGCGCCGAGCTTAACAAATCGTTACAGGATGGGCAAGCCACTACCATCAAAAATATACAGGCAAGCCAGCAGGTGCTCACACAGTTGAATACCCAGATAGGCGAATTGCAGGGTACTAACAAGCAAATGCTCCAGCTCGGAACCGATGTCAGACGTTTGCAGGATATTCTAAGCTCTCCGAAACTGCGAGGCCAGATGGGTGAATGGTCGCTGGAGAACCTGCTTGCTCAGATTCTGCCGAAAGACAGCTACAAGCTGCAATATGCTTTTAAGGACGGCAAAATAGTCGATGCGCTGATTCAGATGCCCGATTTCTCGGTGCCTGTCGATGCAAAGTTCCCACTGCCGAGCTTTGAGCGGCTCGTAAAGGCCGAGGCCGACAACGAGAAGTTAAAGCTTCGCAAGCAGTTCCTCAAAGATGTAACTAATCACATCGACAAGATTGCCTCCGACTACATCAGGCCAGCAGAGGGTACAGTGGATTTTGCTCTTTGTTATATACCAGCAGAGAATATCTATTACGAAACGATTGTCAAATGCGCAGACGATACGCAGGACGTTGTGCAATATGCGCTTGATAAAAGGGTGATACCGGTCTCGCCGAATCTTTTATACGCGTATCTGATGACGGTGGCGATGGGCCTGCACGGCCTGCAGATTGAAAAACAGGCTGCGGAAATCCGCCAGAACTTGAAGAGGCTGAACGCCTCGTTTGCTGACTTCGGGGGCAACTGGGAAGTTCTCGGTAAACACCTGCGTAACGCATACAGTCAGTACGATGAGGGCCAAAAAAAGCTCGACCGCTTCGGCATGCAACTGGATCAAATCCAGGAAGAAACCCCCAGTGAAACTGGGGGCTAAAATATTAAACTTGTGGTATTACCACGGGTTTAAACAAACATCGTTGACACAAACTATTTTGCGTTTTAGTATCTGGCTTTGAATCCAGCATTTTGACGTTTCTTTACAAGAAGGAGAACAGGCATGGAAGCAAATATGACAATCGACATCAAAGATGACACATTTGAAGACGAGGTTCTCAAATCGCAGGTGCCGGTATTAGTAGACTTCTGGGCGCCCTGGTGTGGACCCTGCATAATGGCTGCCCCGGTATTGGAAAAAATAGCTGAGCAGTATAAAGGAAGATTAAAGGTATGCAAGCTGGACGTTGACCAGGCACGCCAGACAGCTATCAAACACAGCATTATGAGTATACCAACATTGAATATTTTCAAAGATGGCCGGATAGTAGGCCAAATTGTCGGGTTTACACCGAATTATGAGTCCGACCTTAAAAAGAAAATTGAGCCACATTTAGTATAAAAAAGGAGCCCAGTTCGGGATGAGCGATATTGTATATGATGTTATTATCGTTGGAGCCGGCCCGGCAGGCCTCGCGGCGGCTCTTTATACCTCACGTGATAGATTAAAAACCTTAATGCTTGAAAAACTTATGCCCGGCGGACAAATCAACACCACTAATAGAATAGAAAACTATCCCGGCATCGATCGAATCGACGGCCCAGGCCTCGTCGAGCAGATGCAAAAACAGGTTACAAATTTCGGTGCAGAGATAAAGAACGGTTCTGAAGTTACCAAACTTCAGAAGCTAAAAGACGGCAATATTGCTGTCTACTTCGACCAGGATAAATACACGGCCAAAGTGGTAATCCTTGCTCCGGGCAGCAGTTACCGCAAACTCGGCGTGCCAGGCGAGGAAGAATTTCGTAATGCCGGTGCAGGCGTCAGTTATTGCGGAACCTGCGATGCGCCGTTCTTTAAAGGTAAGCACGTCGTCTCCATCGGCGGCGGAAACACTGCTGTCGAAGAAACGCTACACATAGCAAAATACGCCGATAAGGTCACCATGGTACACCGCAGAGATGAGTTCAGAGCTTCCAAGGTCCTGATCGAAGAGCTTCTGGCAAAAGCCAACGAGCCGAATTCAAATCTGATTATTAAATATGACACTGTTGCAACCGCAATACAGGGTAAAGACAGGGTTCAGTCAGTCAAATTAAAAAACGTCAAAACCAACAAAGAAGAAGATTATCTTTGTGATGGTGTGTTTATATTTATCGGCATGGTGCCGAATACAGACTTTTTGAAAGGTTTTGCGGAGCTGACCGACAGAGGATTTATCAAATGCGATTGCGCGTATCTTCGGACAAGCGTGCCGGGTGTCTTCGTTGCTGGTGACTGCAGAGCAGGGGCAGCCATGCAATTAGCAACAGCCGTCGGCGATGGCGTCGTCGCTGCAATGATGCTTAAAGAATATTATCGAAATCCTGCTTGGTGGAAAGAACCTGTCAGCGACCAATTTTCGCCCGGAGGTTGGTAATCAAACCTGTCTCGAGCGCGGTCCGCAAACGCGCTTCGTTTAACGGTTGCGCTGCTCGTTTCGTCTATCGTCCTTCGGTTACGTCTTTACGCTTAACGCAACCGATACGAGTCACGCAACCGCAACCGTATTCCGTTCAACGGTTTCGCTGCCCCCAAACCTGTCGTCCCTTCGACAAGCTCAGGGCAGGCTCTGAGCCTTGTCGAAGGATTCATTTTGGACGTTTATCTGAGCTTTTCAGGATGTGCTTTGCCATTTTTGGCCGATGGCCGAGCAATTCCGTGAAGTGGCTGATCAGAATCTTCTCAATTTCCTTGAGTGTTCTTTCCGATGTCTGGGCGACCTGTTTCAGGTTAATTAAACAAGACGCCCCTGAGGGGCTCAGTTTAATCTTGTCAGAAAAATTTGATTCACAATCTTTGCAAATCATGCCGTTGGCAGAACTGCTGAAATAAACTTCGTTGCTCGTTGCTCGTCGCTCATCGCTCGTTATTTGTATTTCGTATTTTATTTTGCAGTTAGCGCAAGCATTTAGTACCGGCATCAGGCCGATTTCACTGAGCAGAGTTAATTGAAACAGTATAAGTAATGACAATATGTGTCGATGCTCGATGCTCGATCTTTGATGCTCGTTAACATCCTGCAAAAAGTGTAAGAAACCCTCGAAAAGCTCCGGATGTGGGTCGTAGTCATCTGTCAACTTGTTCAGCAGCTCGGCAGCGAAAAGACAACAGTTGAAGGCAAAAAGATTGTTTGTCAGACCGGTAAAGCCATGCTGCTGGAATTCTGTCAGGGTCACAAGTTTCTCTTTTGTTGGATCAGAAAAAACAATCTCACCGTATGAAAACATTTCTATAGGCCCATCAAACGCCGATCTGGGCCGTTTCGAGCCTTTGGCGATGGCGCCGATTTTGCCGGTTGATTTGGTGAAAAACGTTACTATCTGGGACGTTTCGGAATAATCTACCGTTCGTATGCAAACACCTGTGTCTTTACTTAACATGGATTCAAATAATCAGATTAATTCTAATTTACTTCGGTTGTTTTTTGGATTCTGATATGTTTGATTCTGCGAGGTTCGGCTGAAGTGATGCTAAATTTCAGGTTCTCGTAATCGAAGCTTTCTCCAGCTTTGGGGATATAACCCAGACGCGAACAGACAAAACCACCTATAGTATCATAGTCTTCATCTTCTGGGAGATTTAGCTCGAGCTGGTCGTTGAGGTCATCGATGTATGTCCGTGCATCCACATCAATGGTGTTCTGGTCGATTTTTTTTATGGGTATCGGCGGAGTTTTTTCATATTCATCAGTTATTTCACCGACAAGCTCTTCAAGGATATCCTCCAAGGTAATGATGCCGGCTGTTCCGCCGTACTCATCGAGCACTATAGCTATGTGCTGTTTTTTATTTTGAAACTCGTGCAGCAGAACCCGCAGAAGTTTTGTTTCAGGAACGAAATATGACTCTCTCATTTTATCACGTATTTTAAAGTTCGCCGGGTTTTTACCGATCTCTGCCAGGAGGTCCTTGGCATAGATAAGGCCGACTATATTGTCGATATTATCCTCAAAAACAGGAACGCGTGTATGACCGGCGCTTTTTATAGTTTCCAGAATCGTTATCAAATCGGATTTGACTTCAACAGCTACTATGTCTGTCCGCGGAGTCATAATTTCGCCGGCGGTTGTTTCACTTAACTCCAGTACATGCTCGATCATTTTTTGTTCTTCTCTGTCGAGCACGCCCTCGGTTCTGCGTCGCTCAAGGCCGGTCAGAAATTCCTCCTGTTTTTCTTCCTGCCGTTCTTCAGGTGATATTTGAGCGACCCCGGCCAGGCGTCTAATCAGGCCATCGTATAATCGAAAGACGTAGAGAATGGGTGAAACTATTATTGAAAAAAGCATTAGCAATCTGTATGTTCGAGCCAGGATTTTTTCGCCTGCGTATTTCGCCCAGGCATGAGGTATGGCAAGGCTGAATACCGAGAATAATGCCATGGCGATTATAAATGCAAGAGCAAAGTCACTAATTGTCGGCTTGGCTGGACGCAGCTTCGCTAAAGCAGCTACCAGCAGCAGCAATATACACATATTAAAGAAAAGGCGATATAACGAACAGGTCAGAATGAGCTTCTCGGTGTTTTCTATGACTCTATCGGTGAGGTCTAATATCTTGCCCCGCTCCGGCTCGCGCCTGCGCCGAGACGAGAGAGCTTGCTGTAACTTAACGTGTGAAAATGTGCGTAAAGCAATACCATTGACGGAAAAAAACAGAGTAGCGCCGGTGAAAAGGCAAATCAATAAAACAGTCCAGCCTATATAGCTCACGGCTTATTACCCTTTAAATAGAGGACAGAAGACAGACGTCAGAAGTCAGAAATTAACCCATAAGGTGTTAAATTTTCTGTCTTCTGTTTTCTGACATCTGACTTCTTTCATTTGCCTTTATTATACACCAAACCATAACCAAATTGTTGCAAAATTTCATCTTCGGTATCGTGCATCTTTTTGGCCTGGTTTTGGGTTGCATCATCGAATCCGAGATTGTGAAGAAGACCATGTGTGATATATAATACTAATTCAGCTTCGCCATCGTGGCCCCGCAAACCCGCTTCTTTGAGGGCCAACTCCCCGTTGACGGCCAGCTCAAATGATTTGCCAGCTTGCGAATCCCGCTCGCTTGCCCCCGGCGTAGCTGGGTCAGATAGATCAAAGCTAAGACAATCGGTGGCAGATTTACGATTTAGAAACTGCGAATTAATCTTGCGCATTTGAGCATTGTCAACTATTGCGATACTGACCGTTGCATTTGAGAGCTTAAAACGCTTGCAGATTGATCTGATAAGCTTTTTTATTCTGGGCAGAGATACTTTAATGTCATGGAAATTTTTGGCGATCTGAATGGTTATCATGTTTTACAGATTCTCCGCACCAATTGAGCCTGATTCGTGGTTTTTCGAATATTCCTTGCGTTAAGTTCTTTCATCGTCGGCCAATTGGTTCGGTGTCAATTGTTTTTTTCGCTTCTGTCTGCCTGTTATATTTCGATTGTTCGTCTTCAGGTTCGTCCGGAGCTTTGGGATATGCGATTCGGCCATGATAATGCGCAGAGAGAGTTTTTGACATACTTGCCTCTATCTGGCTTAATTCCCGCAGCGACAGGTCACACTCATCGAACTGGCCGTCCTGCAGACGTCTCATGGCCATATTATGCACTACCGCCTCTATCTTTGTTGGTGTCACATCAGGTAAAGATCTGACGGCGCCTTCTACGGTGTCAGCCAGCATAACAATCGCGGCTTCTTTTGTTCGTGGCTTTGGGCCGGTATACCTGAACTCACTTTCTGAAGGTGGAGCATGCCCGCTTTGCGGCAAGCCAGCTTCATGTTTCTTTTTGGCCTCATTGTAAAAGGGTTCAACGAGGGTCGTTCCGTGGTGCGTATCAATAAATTGCCGAAGCACGGTGGGCAGGCCATATTCCTTGGCCATTTCTATTCCATCTTTGACGTGGCCCACAATAATCAATTGACTCATTGCGGGTGAGAGCTCCTTATGCCGACTGGTCAGGCCCATCTCATTTTCTATAAAGTAAGTGGGCTTGTTGATTTTTCCGATATCATGATAATAGGCCCCGACCCTGCATAAGAGCCCGTTTCGTTCGATTGCCTCAGCAGCAGCCTCAGCGATAGAACCGATTAAAAGACTGTGGCTGAAGGTCCCTGGTGCCTCCATGGCAAGCTTTTTCAATAAAGGCTGATTTGCATCGCTGTGATCCAAAAGCGTCATACTTGTTGCTATGTGGAATGCTTTCTCAATAAGAGGCAGTAAGCCCTGAATGAGCACGCTTACACCGATGGTAACACCTGCATGAATGCCCGCGTTGCTGAAGATTTTATTAGATGCCAAGGGGTGTTCCAAATATCCCAAAGCCAAAGACATTAAGAAAACCATCAATCCAGCTAATGTGCCGACTTCAAGCAGTTTCATTCTGGTACGGATTTCTCGCAGAAAGAAGCAGCAGGTAACAACACCAGCGGACATGGTCAAAAAAAGACTGAAGCTTGTCAGTTGATCCGTCAGTACTGGCGGATTAATTTGAGTCGCGGTATTTGCCATTGGCCCCACGGCAAAGCAGGCAAACAGGCAATAAAATATACTCATACCTATGGCAAATCGTTGGTTGTAAGCAATGGCCAAAATGATTGCAGCAGTGATGGCAGTTCCGGTGGCCCAGGCAGTGTGCTCAGCCGATAAAATGCCTATCTTTGTGATAACTAACAGGAAGATAAACAGGCCAACTAATGCTATAGCCCTTGAGTGGTTTTTGATTATTCGCTTTTGGTAATGGTGAATATAGAAAGCCGCTGCCAAACATACAAGCACGACTATTATAGATAGCATTACAGCATCGAGAAAACGAGCATGATGGATTGAATCAAAGGATAAAATGGGAATGCAAATAATGGTGAAAAGCAACCAGAGTAGCAGCGAAATGATAACGTCAGTATCAGCGAGTCGATTTATCTGCAGAGGACGTCCCGCATAAATGCTTTTACGCACCCGATTTCGCCGTGGACTTGTCTTTTTAAAAAACCGCATAAAATGAAAAGTGCCTAAAATGAGCTAAAGTGCCTAAAGTGACAGCAAGGCTGTCATTCTGAGCGAAGCGAAGAATCTCTCTTTCGTTGGCCAGATCCTTCGGCTTCGCCTCAGGATGACACGTAAAGTGTCATTTTAGGCATTCTAAACTTTAGCTCATTTATTTTGATCATTTTGATTTTCGCATTTTATTTTTTGATTTCTTTTTATAAGCCCTTACGATATTCTGCACCAATCGATGCCGTACAATATCTTTTTGTGTCAGCTCTACAACACCTATCCCTTTAATCCTTCTTAGCAGCTCAATAGCCTCGACCATTCCGCTTTTTTGGGGACCTTCCAGGTCGATTTGTGTTATGTCGCCTGTTACTATCATTTTGGAGCCTTGGCCTAATCTTGTCAAGACCATTAGCATCTGCAGAGAAGATGTGTTTTGAGCTTCGTCACAGATGATGACAGATTCGTTTAACGTTCGGCCACGCATAAAGGCAAGCGGTATAATCTCGATAATATCCAGCTCCATGAACTTTTTCATCTGGGCGAAGTCCATCATGTCTTCAAGAGCATCAAAAAGTGGACGAAGGTAGGGATTAACCTTTGCTTGTATATCGCCCGGCAAAAAGCCTAATTTTTCACCAGCCTCGACAGCCGGTCGCGCAAGTATGATTCGCCTGATTTGTTTTTTCTTTAACATTGAAACGCTGATTGCGACCGCCAGGTATGTTTTACCCGTTCCCGCAGGACCTGTACAAAAAGTAATGTCATTGGCCAGCATTATTTCGATGTACTTTAGCTGTCCGGCAGTAGAAGGTTCTATAACCTTCGTATGAGAATAGACAGTAACGGCCTGGCTTGTCTTGGCATTTGGCTGGGATTGTTTTGTCTGTATAAAAGCATTGATATCCGCGTCGGTGAGCAAGCGGTGTTTGACCAGGTGCTTTTGCATTTTGTCAATAACTTCGGCGGTCTCGTTTACTTTTTTTTCCGCGCCGCTGATTATTAAATTAGACTGGCGGGCGGTGATTTGAACACCAAAAACTTTACGCAGAAGGCGGAGGTGGCTATCAGCGGGGCCGAACAGCTCAAGCTGCCTGCCGCCAGGATCTAATTGTATAGTAACTTCCAAAGAACTCCTTTCTCATGCTATACGCTACGTGAAAAGCATGAAAAACAAATATGCAAAAGGTGCTGCCGCCAAAGGTGAGTCCACGATATCAAGCACGCCGCCGAACCCAGGCACCTTATTACCGGAATCTTTGTGTTCGGCATCCCGCTTTATCATAGATTCGGCCAAATCGCCGGCCTGAGCTATACAAGCAAAACAAAGGCCAAAGATAAGCGCCAACCACCATACCATTATATCAAAACCTGCCGCAAATGCCAAAGCTACTAACATCGCAGTAGCAGCAGCGCCGGCCATCCCTTCCCAGGTTTTGCCAGGGCTGATTTTAGGCGAAAATTTGTGCTTTCCAAATAACGTTCCAATCGCATAAGCCCCTATATCAGAACACTTTACAACAAATATAAACATCAAAAAAGGCCAGAGGCCGAAATCAATCCGAATTGCCAATACGAATCCACTTAGAAGTCCCAAATAGATGATAGAAAAACAATTGACTCCGCAATTTGCTAATACATCTGTGGTGCCATAGAAGGCGTATTGATACAGAAACAGCCCTGACAGGGTAAAAGCCATCACAAAGAACAGATAAGTATGGGGTGAAACTTCAATAAATTGTGGCCAATACCAAGTTGTTGTCAATAGGATCGAGGCGAGCGATGAAACAGGAATGAAAATCTTTAAGTTTTTTGCTGTGGCAAGGTTTGCCAGTTCCAATTGAGCTAAGATTATCAAGATGGCAATTAAAAGAGTGAGAATGGTTCCTGCTGGAAGCCCTACCCAGCGCTGGGCGGGGTCGTCGAGGACGACGATGCCGGTGAAAGATAGCGTCATCAATATGCCATAAAATAATCTATGTTTTAGCATATTCGTTCGGAAAATCCGAAATTCTAATATCTAAATCCTAAACAAATCTAAAATTCTAATATTAAATGTCCAAAACAAATTGTTTTGAATTTTGTATTTTGGTCATTTGAATTTGTTTAGTGTTTAGGATTTAGAATTTAGTGCTTTATTAATCCCCCAAAGCGTCGATCACGTTTTGAATAGGCCAGTATTGCTTTTTCCAAATCCGCCTTTTTGAAATCCGGCCAAAGTGTTTTTGTAACATAGAATTCACTATATGAAATTTGCCAGAGAAGGAAATTACTGATCCTCATCTCGTTAGCGGTTCGTATCAATAGATCCGGTTCGGCGAGGCCAGCAGTGTATAGATGCCGGCTTATACATAGTTCGTTAATATCCTTTAGGCGCAGTTGTCCTTTTTTATACTCCTGTGCAATTTTTTTAGCTGCATCTGTGATTTCGGTTCTGCCTCCATAATTTAAGGCCAAGCCAAGTACCATGCCGGTATTTTTGCAGGTTTCCTTCATGGTTTTTAGAAGCTCTTGTTTAACCTTCTGCGGCAGGCCGGCTAATCGGCCGAGGTGAACCAGCTTCACATTGTTCTTCATAAGGTTAGGTCGAATTCCGATAAGGTATTGAGCGTGAAGGTGCATGAGGGCATCGACTTCGGCTTTAGGTCTTCTCCAATTTTCCATGCTGTAAGAATATAAAGTCAAAGATTCGATGCCGAGGTCAACACAGCATTGAGCTATTTGTTCGGCTGTGTGAGCTCCCCGGTGATGCCCCTGGACCCGCGGCAGAGACCGTTTTTTCGCCCAACGACCATTGCCGTCCATAATTATGGCGATATGACGCGGAATCTGCTTGATAGTCAAACCCAGACGCTTGGCTGTTTGTTTTAGTTTTTCCTCGGTGTTATTTTCCAACTTTTATCGTCCGAACAAAAGTGTATAAGGCTTATAGCTTATGCTCTTTTTTTTCTAAATATTGTCTGGCTTCTTTTCGGTCCCACACCAATGATTGTAACGGGAATGCCGGTTAATTTCTCTATCCAACTAATATAATTCTGTGCATTCGAAGGCAATTTTCGGAAATCCCTTACTTCAGTTATATCTTCATCCCAGCCGGGAAGGGTTTCATAGACAGGCTCAACATTCGAGAGTATCTCTATGTTAGATGGGAACCATTTCGTCACTTCGTTATGCGTATTGCGTATTGCGTATTGCGTACAAATCTTTACTTCTTTAATGCCGGCTAATGTATCGAGATGCATTAGTGCTATCTCATCAATACCACCGATTTTTATGGAGTATGATACGGCGACAGCATCGAACCAGCCACATCTCCGGGGTCGGCCGGTAGTAGTGCCGTATTCGTGTCCTTTGTCACGGATGTATTGGCCAATTTCATTATCTTGCTCGGTTGGGAAAGGCCCGGCTCCAACTCTTGTAGTGTAGGCCTTTACAACGCCGATGAATTTGTCAACATACTTGGCAGGTACGCCGCAGCCGGCTGGCATTCCAAGTGAGCTTGAATTAGAGCTGGTCACGTATGGGAAAGTGCCGTGGTCCAAATCCAGGAGCGTTCCTTGCGCACCTTCGAACAGGATTGACTTGCCATCTTTAATCGAGTTGTGTAGAAATTCAGTAGTATCGATTATAAAGGGCAGGAATTTATCCGCATAAAATTTACATTTTTCGAAGATGTCGTTCGCACTAATCGGTTTGGAATTAAGCCGTAAGGCTTCCTGCGGATAAACAGCGGTGAAGACCTTGTTTTTGTAGTTCACGGTGGTTTGCAGTTTTTCTTTTAGCTGTTGGAGGTTTCTTAAATCACCTATGCGGACAGCGTGACTTCTGCCTGCTTTGTCTGCGTAACAGGGACCTATACCACGGATAGTGGTGCCGATTTTGTTTTTGCCGAGCGATTCTTCTCTTAATTGGTCTTCCATTTTGTGGTAATCCAGGACGACGTGCGCGTTTTCGCTTATAAAGAGGCGGCCTTTTAGCTCGATGCCTCTCTTCGCAATCGCTTCAATCTCGTTTAGCAGAACCTCAGGGTCAACTACAACGGCATTTGTGATTATACAGCTAACGTTCGGCCGAACCACGCCGCTCGGCAAAAGATGTAAAGCGAACTTGCCCCCGATTTTATCGGGGACAGTCGAGCCGCTGTCCCGTGAGGTCCCGATTAAATCGGGATCCACGACAACAGTGTGACCGGCATTGGAGCCGCCGCTGTATCTAACAACAATATCGCTATGCTCGGCGAGGATATCAACAACTTTGCCCTTACCTTCATCGCCCCACTGTAATCCAACAACGCAAATATTCATTTTCAAATTCCTATTTACGATTTTCGATTTTCAATCGTCATTCGGCAATCGCAAATCGAAAATTCAACTGATTTTTCTGACCAGATGCTCCAAGATGGCTTCTAAGTTGTCGTACTGTCTGGCGTTTAGCTTGCGATTGCTCTCGACTCCGTCATTATCTTTATATGTGATAACGAAGTAACCTTTTGAATCAAAATAGGTTTTATCTATTTTCTGAATGGAATCATAAGGAATATTTTCTGAATTCCGATTTACGATTTTCAATTTACGATTTTCAATCTTTAATCTGCAATCGTAAATCGACAATCCAAGTTCATCAGCTATGAGTTTTTCTCTTCTGCGCACCAGGAACCAGGCTATCAGAATCACAGCAAGTGGCCCAAGGACAAAAGGCGCCTTTTGATTGAACACCAAAGTGCTATCAGCCTTACTGTTTTTTATGTGCTCTTCATAAAAACTGTGGCGAAGCGACCATTCATATTTGCTAAGATAGCCATCATAGGCGAAAATAATTGCACCTCCAATGCAGACAACAATAGCGATTTTAAAGTTGGTTTTGCAGTATTTGCTGTATGGTGCTTCGATAGCCATTTTATCCACAGGCTCCCTTACGGGGGCTTTCCAGAATCTATAGCCCGTCCTGAGCCGGGCCGAAGGATAAACGTTTCTGTGCGATAGTCTCGTTTAAAGGCAGAACGAAGTTAGGTCCTATTTTTTCGGCCATCAGCTCTTCAGCTAAGCGGCATTGATGCTCAAAAGATTTTAGCATATCAAACCTCAAGCCGGGCTGTGGATACTGCCGGACTGTAAAAAACAGACTTATAGCATCATTCGAGCTTTGCCTTTTACCTCTATACTCATAGTCTATATTCAGATCGGAGGTGGTTTTTGACTCTATACTGATTCTGGCCTGTGTACATTCATCCTCGGATAGCGATACCACCATAGAGGGAGAAAAAGCAATACACCTGGCGGAAGGCAAGTCTGAAAGACAGTTAAAGGCGCTTGAGCCTAACAATGCCTCAGCGATAACCTCATCATGATTGCCTGTATAATCAAAATCCATAGCAAAAGTTACATCCAGTGAGGCCACGTCAAGATGACTTATGCCGAGCATATAAGGAACGAGCTCGAGCACCAATTTATCCTGGCAGAAAGCCTCTTGAAAGTTTGCGGGATTAATAACTCCGGAACTAACCCGGCTCGGTTCGAGAGTGATCCATCGCTCTTGGCCGATATTGTGAACCTCTTCGAGACAATAGGTGTTATTTTCACAGCGATAAAAATGGCTCATAAAAGGATATTGCTTTTGTATTCGCTCAAAAAAGGTCAGGATGGTATCCCGGCTGGTCGGCAAATCTAATCTGGTGTTTATGTGCATCTCCAGATAGAAATCGTCGCAAAAAGAACGGTAACTACTTATAGTCATTATAGTAAGGCCTTTCAAAAACTCGTGCTACGTAGCAAGCTTCCAGTCTTCGTAATCCCTCGTGCTAAGTAGCTACTTCGCAGAGTAGCATCCGCCGTAGGAGGCTTCGGCGGGGAAAAACTGAAAAGTCAATCACAATTAAACCTGCCCTGAGCGAGGGACCCCGCTTTGCGGGAACCCAAGTCGAAGGGTCGGGAATGGAATTGTCCCTAAACGCCGTAAGGCGTACTGCTCCGATTTCCTTAATTTCGTATGTTGATATTTACATTTTGATATTTGATTTTACTTGAGGTCGCGTCCTTATTCAGATATTCGATTTCCCAGATTCTTTTAGTTAGACTCTTTAGCTTTTGGTCATAGTTTTTCATCACTTCGAGGTATTCAGTGGATTCAAGGGCTTCTTTGGCTTTCTCATCCTCTGGCTTTGCGTTTTTCGGTAGAACCGAATTTCTAAAAATTTCATAATGGTCTCTTATCGAGCAAGGCATCAGCCAGTTTTCCGGTTTTTTCCAGTTGTCGAGACCATATTCTCTCTGCCATTTTCGTCCATTTTTCATAAAGTCGGAGAACAGTGCATCCGTCAAGGTTCCTCCATTGTTATACAAATCATAGATATTGTCAACGTAATATGGAATAAATGCACAGGGTGTTACGTTGCCGTGCCAATCGATGTAGGCATAACCGCCGCTTCTTCCGTAGGCAATGCAACCTCTGGACAGCACACCGCTGTTCCAGAAATCAGCCAGACAATATCTCTTTTCTCTGAGCAGTTTTTCCCACTTTCTGTATAAGCTGAGCCGCTGTTCAGGACGGACCATTAAATCCATCTCGTCTTTGCCTCTACCGATAGGCATAAGTTGAAATTGCCACATGTAGCAGGCGCCCTGCTCCTCGAAGA
>Ga0315539_1000859_pt1 | contig 22713 bp, 16 predicted proteins | sample SalMarSW160150MG_FD_203097 | JGI IMG/M metagenome (GOLD analysis project Ga0315539, IMG submission 203097) | Salt marsh sediment microbial communities from the Plum Island Ecosystem LTER, Massachusetts, United States - Salt Marsh Sediment SW1601-150 ... | reverse complement strand
GATAACCTGGGGATGTTTGCCAGGCGTTTATATCCTGGCATTGAGTAATAAACTTTCATAGCATAGCCATTATAACGTCCTTTCATGACCCATGTATGTGTCACCCATCTATCTGAACTAGATCAGAAACACAAGGTTTGAGGATAACTCGAGGCTTTGTCTCTAAATCCGCTGGCTGGGCCAGCTAATACAGATGATACACTCACTCAGTATTAAGGTTTTAATTAGCTTATTCGTTTTTAGTAGCTTATCTTATACGTACGGGCCACTATGTTTCGCAAGGAATTCTCTATGTCCCCCAGTTCAGCGGCTATCCTCTACAATACCTGTATCAACTTCTCTGCTTGTTCTTGTGTCATTAATTTCCCCCTTAACTTCAGTCCAAATCCGCTGGCTGGACCACCCGCCAGCCAAAGAAATACATCCTAATCCTAATTATACCATTTGACAGCTCGTTGAAGTTTGAAGATAGCCTGGCTCTAAATCGAATTAGAGCCATTTGTGCTGCCTCATCGCCTTTTTGCCTATGTAGCCAGTGCCACTGAGACCAGCGATAGCAAGCCTCCCATGGCTGCCTTCACGACCAGAGTGTCATATGAAATGCCGTACTACAACAAAGACGAGATTCTTCGCCCCGATTCGTTGAGGCAATGTATTTTCCTTTGAAGAAGTAAAAGCTGGCTAACCTCTTAATTCCGGTAACTCCCATAGCAAGTTATTATCACTAAACATACCATGAGTGTCACCTATGCATATCAGCCTCAGCGTCCACATCCGACGAAGTCAGCTGTTATGTGATAATTTCCGTTCATGGTGATGGTTGTTAAGAAGCAATTGACAGTCTCGATTGTCGCCACATCGCCGGTCCATTTGACAAAAAAGTAGCCGGTAACCGGCCTAGCCACCAGTCTCACCACTTTCCCCTCGAAATAGGTAAAAGTCCCCTCTCCAGGCTTAGTTACCACCCCACCACAGGTACTATCGATGGTCAGGTTGTATTGAACAGGAATACATCCTACCATCCCGACAATTAAGGCTATTGCAACCAAAAAGACGCCAACTAATTTCATGGATATGAGCCTCAGAGAGTCATTGTATCACAAGCGAAAGAACCGTCACTATGCTTCTTTGTGGTTTTGGTCGATACTTAGTATCCTCATTAGTCGTCAATATCAGTATGCCTGAAGGCGTAAACAGCGACTACTACTATTAGCATTATCAAACGGAATAGAATGTTTGGTCTAAGCAATTCCTATTCCCTCCAAAACCGCTGGCTGGGTTACTCATCATACAACGTATGATTAATCACTACTTTCCTGTCAACCTTTAAAATGTGCCTTACCGCTTTTTTCCTCTTGTCTCGTCCTTTATTCCTCTTAACTCGTCCTTTATTCCACTTAGCTCATCCTTTATTAGCTCCAAAGTATTATCTATGCCATCCATACGATAGCTTATATTTTTTAAGTATTTATTAAGCTCTTCCAGTAGCTTTACCAATTGCGTAAATTGTAACCTGTTCATTATTTGCCTCCTTCATTGTCATCCAAATCCGCTGGCCGGGCCAATCATCAGATTGAGATGCGGTTGTTCAAGTTATCGTGATTGTAGCACTTGCCGAAGAATTGCTCGCCTTGCTTATACTACTGGTTACCTTATTATCGGAGATGCTGGCATCAGCAACAGAAATGTCTGTATCACTTATGCCAATTTGGATTAATGCCATTAAAAGGATTGCAAGAATTACTACTATGATTAACCTCTTCACTTCAACCCCTCTTGATTGAATTATACCACCAGCCAACCTTAGAGAGAAGAAATGAACAAACAGGGTTTGGCTCAATAATGGCCGTTTCATGTGATATAATTTCCTTAGATGTGGAAATCTGGCAGGATAGTCAGTCCGAGCTTAGATAAGGTAGGATGAAGGAAGAGGATAACAATCCATCGAGAGATAGCGACCTCTCTTCTCCTAGGAGTGTCGTGGATCTCATATTTAGCTTCCGGTTTCTTGGGCTACACAACATTTACCGAAGGTCAACGATGGTTGTAGAATATTCTTCGCTGACTCGAGATGCTGCTGGAAATCTCTCTGAGGTCCAAGTCCTATCTGGTAGCTTTAAGTTTAATCTGGATAAACTACCAGTTGATGTGAGCCAAAAGCTAGAGAGTTTGGAAAAGGTAGTCGCACCACTTCTGCCCTCATACGAAGTCGGCATAACCAACTTCGACTCCCTTACTCTTGGAGCCAGTATTCGTGAAATCCTCTTTTCCTATCGCACAAATCCACCCGTTAACATACCTACCCAACTGACTGTCACATATTCTTTCCCTACCGCGCCTAGTCAGACTACTGTGACTAATTTACGGTGGTATTCTTTGTCTCGCTCTCAGCAACTCCTTGTAAGCAACATAGCTTTGTGGGTCAAAAATCAAGCATGGGAGCATTTGGTAAACCAAGTAAGAAGGGTTAGTGGTCAACCAGCCCTATCAAGCAGGTCTCACAAGATATTCATTTCTTACAAGAAGAATAGTAGCGCAGAAGGTGTTGCAGAGCATATTGCCCGCAGACTATCGCAACAAGGCATCAATGTATGGTTTGACAAGTGGCGGCTTACGGCTGGGGACTCTACTCCTGGCGAGATTGGAGAAGGCTTTGTGGGTAGCGATGCTTGCCTAATATTTCTAAGCCATGAATACTACGGGGCCAACTGGTGCACGAAAGAAATGAACACTGCACTCGCGAAGGCAACAAGCGAAGATTTGATAATTATCCCTAGTTTGGTCGAGGCTTGCGATGTGCCTGAACTTTTCAAAGACCTGAGGCGCGTGGATTTTATCGAACCCACGGCAGCCGAATTTGAGCAAAAGTTGCAGGAGATTACCGATAGTATATACAAAGTGGACCTCAACCCATATCGATAGGGCAATTATACTTGACCGAGCCAATCTCAAAAAATCGGTGTCATAGAGCTTCAGACTATACCTAAAAAATTGGCGTTATTTTGGCGTTAAATTGTTTGGGACATAAGGAGAATCCTTATTTTGCCTTTCCATTGTTTATTTACACACAAGAACTAGGTTTTGAGCACTTAAAAACGGTTTCTATGCAACCGCTCGACTAGTTATTTCTTAGTAGATTTGTATAATCGTCTATGTGCTTTGTGTGGCTTTATTCCGCTTTTAGGCAGTTCATAGTCCTTACCACCAAAGCCGTTATCCATAACCGGCTTCAATCGTAGCTTCTCTTCTAGATGTTTTTGCCAGGTCTTTTCATAGGTGAAGATATGAACAATATCCTCAGCTTTGTCGAAGCTTATGATAGTTTCCTGCTCATAGGCAGATAGTGCTCTGGACACATTGACCTACTTTTTATTGTTGCTTAGCTCCTATATTGATAGGGATGCAGAATTGGAATATCGTATTGCGACCATGCGATGCTTATGGCATAGGCACAATATACACCACTCTTTCCCGTTCAGCCTTTTTGTCGCTACAATGAGATAGAATTTTGACAAGAGCTTCAACTTTTGGGGCAGGAATGTCACAATTCGCTACATTGTTACACCACGATGCAACAATCTAAGCCATTGCGCAATTTCACTATGCGCTGTACTCTGGACCTTTGCCTCGCCGCCTTTTTGCCCACACAACCAGTGCCACCGAAACCAGCACCAACAGGCCTACTACACCCATCTTCTCGGGTGGAGTAGTGTTGACGACTACAGTGCTCATGGCTACAACGGGCAATAGCCCGACCCTCACTATTGGCTTCAGGCTTGGATGCTTGGTTATGAACTCGGCTATTGGTGGGCTCACCCTGTAGTAAAATTCTACCAGACCCTTACCCACCGGGTTGGTCATCAAATATTTATCTCTGAACTCACGCAAAATTTCTATTTCTTTGGCCATTGGGGTGCCGTAGGCGGCGGTGGCTATGAAGCATAATCTACCCTCACATGAAAAAGTGGCGGTGATTGCGTAGTCGCCATGTATAGTGATGTTGGTGGTGGCATCATCGACATCGGCGATAGTGCTAACATCGCCAGTCCACTCGACAAAGGCGTTATCCCCAACAGCGTTGACCACCAGCTCGACTACAGTTCCCTCGTCATAGGCAAAAATCCCCTCTCCAGGCGTGTTTACGTATCCGCAACCACTACTAGAGATAGCTAGGCTGTACTGACCGGCCGGAATCGCCTCGAAGTTAGCCGTTATGGAGTAGTCTCCGTTCATGGTGATGGTGGTTGAGGCAGCATTGACATTGGCAATGGTGCCCACATCACCAGTCCAGTTGACAAACTGGTAGCCGGTAGCCGGGGTTGCCGCAAGGCTAACTACCGTGCCAGTGTCATATGTAAAAGCCCCTCCACCAGGTAGTATAACCGAACCTCCGGCGGTGCTGGAGATAGTGAGATCATATATCGCCACAAAGGTGGCCGTGATGGAATAGTCTCCGTTCATGGTGATGGTGGTTGAGGCAGCATTGATATTAGCAATGGTGCCCACATCACCAGTCCACTTGACAAACTGGTAGCCGGTAGCTGGCGTCGCTGTAAGGCTAACTACCGTGCCAGCATCATATGTAAAAGCCCCTCCACCAGGTAATGTAACCGAACCTCCGGCGGTACTGGAGATAGTGAGGTCATATACCGCCACAAAATTGGCCGCGATGGAATAGTCTCCATTCATGGTGATGGTGGTTGAGGCAGTATTAACATTGGCAACGGTACTTACATCCCCGGTCCAGTTGACAAAGTAGTAGCCATTAAGTGGGTTTGCCACTAAACTAACCACTGTTCCCGTGTCATAGATAAAAACCCCTTCTCCAGGGGTGGTGACTGAGCCACCGGCGGTACTGAAGATAGTGAGGTCATATACCGCCACAAAATTGGCCGCGATGGAATAGTCTCCATTCATAGTGATGGTGGTTGAGGCAGCATTGACATTGGCAATGGTACTTACATCCCCGGTCCAGTTGACAAAGTAGTAGCCATTAAGTGGGTTTGCCACTAAACTAACCACTGTTCCCGTGTCATAGATAAAAATCCCTTCTCCAGGGGTGGTAACTGAGCCACTGGCGGTGCTGGAGATGGTGAGATCATATACCGCCACAAAGGTGGCCATGATGGAATAGTCTTCGTTCATGGTGATGGTGGTTGAGGCAGCATTTACATTGGCAATGGTGTCCACATCGCCAGTCCAGTTGACAAAGCGGTAGCCCTCCTCAGCCTCAGCCACCAGGCTAACCACTATACCCTGGTCATAGATAAAAGTCCCTTCTCTAGGTGTGATTACCGACCCTCCAGCGGTACTGGCGATAGTGAGTTCGTACTTAACACCAACACAGCCCACCATCCCTACAATCAAGGCTAACGTAATTAAAAAGATGCTAACCCTTTTCATGGATATAAGCCTCAGAGAGTCATTGTATCACAAGCGAGAGAACCGTCACTATGCTTCTTTGTGGTGTCGGTCGATACCTAGTACTCTCTGCAGTTGTCAATATCAGGATGCCTGAAGGCGTAAACAGCGACTGCTGCTATTAGCATTATCAAACATAATAGAATGTCTGGTCTAAGCAATTCCTATTCCCTTGAAATCCACCGGCCGCGCTATTCATTAAGCAAAGATGCAGTTCGTTAATTAATCTTAATTATAGTGCTTGCTGAATCTTCCAATATGGTTCCGCTTTACCACAGATATAGACTATTCATATCTATCCTTGATGCACGGCTAAGTGGTAAACTAGGTCACAACATAGTCGTACGGGATCGGGGGTTCTTACATGTGGCTTCTCTATGTTAGCTGTGCCTGGGTGGCCGGGATATTCCTGGGTTCAAACCTTAACCTGCCTCTGTTTGCCCTCGCCTTCGGATTGATCCCCTTCGCGCTTATACCTTTCCTTCCCAGAAGCAAGAAGACCTTAATAGTAGTCGGGTTATGCCTCTTTACCCTCCTCGGTGGCGGGCTTCACTTCCCATCGAGCTTGCCCCCAGCAGATGAATATTCCCTTCGCTTTTACAACGACACAGGAATTGTGGAGATTCAAGGCATGGTGGTAGAGGAGCCTGATATTCGGGATAGATATTGCCTGCTGACATTCTCTGCCAGCGAAACAATTGTAAACGGCGAAAAAGAAGAAGTATCGGGAACTGCCTTAATTCGAATGCCCCGATACCCCACCTACCATTATGGAGATGTGCTAAAGGTAAGTGGCGAGCTAGAGACCCCTCCCCAATTTGAAGATTTTGACTACAAAAGTTACCTGGCTCGCCAGGGAATTTATTCAGTTATCTATTATCCCGGTGTGGAGGTTCTAGACCGTGGCCAAGGTTTCAAACCTTTGCAGTTGATTTACTCTTTGAGGGAACGACTCTCTGCTTCCTTAGCCAGAGCCTTGCCCGAGCCACAAGGTTCTTTGGCTCAGGCTATTTTGCTGGGCCTGAGAGGCAACATACCCGATTCACTTTACGCAGCCTTTTCCAGGACAGGTACAGCACATCTGCTAGCTATTTCCGGGTTACATATAAGCATCATTATTGCCATGCTCCTCAGTTTTGGCATCTTGGTCTTTGGCAGGCAGCACTCCATATACATCTGGCTGACTCTAGTGCTTATGTGGCTTTATGCCATGCTTGCCGGGATGCATCCGCCGATAATTCGGGCGGCAATCATGGGAAGCTTGTTTTTAATGGCTGAATATCTGGGAAAGCAGCGAAGCGCCATCATTGCACTGGCTTTCGCTGCTGCGGTGATGGTGGGAATCCAACCTTATGTCTTGTGGAGCGTCTCTTTTCAGCTCAGCTTTTTGGCAATGGCCGGCCTTGTTCTCCTCTATCCTTATTTCCAAGAATGGGGGAGGAAAGGCGTCGCTTCCCTATTTGGAACCAGGGAAAGGATCGCGGCCGCATGCAGTATGATAACCGACGGCTTTGCTGCAACCCTAGCAGCTATCGTGGCAGTCGGGCCACTTATAGCCTATAACTTCGGTGTAGTCTCCCTGGTTGCCTTGCCGGCAACCTTCTTCTCCCTACCAGCTTTGCCCTTTATCATAGTCACGGCAGTTCTAGTCGCCTTCGTTGGACTTCTTGTTTCTCTAGTGGCCCAAATACTTGGCTGGCTGTCCTGGCTTTTTCTTAGCTATCTCCTTTTTGTAGTTCAAGGCTTTGATGCCCTGCCCCACTCTTCATTAGAGGTGACCACTGTTTCTACCTGGCATGTCTGGGGGTATTATGTTATATTGGCTGGAGTTATAGCATCCCTTAACCACCGAAAACAGTTGGCTGATTTTTTCTCCAGATTGACTTCGGAAATAAAGAAACTCACGGAAGGCATTCCTAAACCTCGCCACGGCTTTTCTATGAAATGGCTTATCCTTCCCCTTTTGGTAGTAACTATCCTAGTTTGGTCTGTGGTTCTGACCACGCCCGATGACAAGCTTCATGTAAGTTTTCTTGATGTGGGACAGGGAGATGCAATCCTGATTCAAACACTCAATGGCCAGGACATACTCATTGATGGCGGCCCTGCCCCCCAGAAAATTAATTTGGAGCTGAGCAAGAAGCTCCCCTTCTGGGATAGGACGATAGACCTCATAGTCTGCACTCAACCTCACGCCGACCATGTCACAGGCCTGGTAGAAGTCCTCCAGAGGTACAAAGTGAGGCAGGTACTTGAGGCTGAGGTATCTTATAACTCTTCTATCTATCAGGAATGGTGTAATGTTGTTGAAGATAAAGGAATCGAATATAACATAGCGCGGGCCGGACAGAATATTGATTTGGGCAGCGGAATTAAGTTGGAAGTGCTAAATCCGCCAGAAGTCTTATTTGATGGAACCGGTGACGATGTGGATAACAACGGGGTGGTACTGCGGCTGAGTTGGGGCTTAGTTAGTTTCCTGTTTACTGCCGACATCAGAGAGGAAGCTGAATTCGAGCTTATCGGGCAGCGAGCCAATTTGAAAAGCACTGTGCTTAAAGTAGCCCATCATGGCAGCGAGACCTCCACTTCTCTGCAGTTTCTGGTTGCGGTTGACCCTGAAGTGGCGGTGATTTCAGTGGGTACAGACAACACCTTTGGTCATCCCGGCCCCGAGGTAGTGGAGAGGCTGATTGACAGGCTGGGTGAGGACAATGTTTATCGTACAGATGAGAATGGCACCGTCGAGCTCATTACCGATGGCGAAAGGCTGTGGGTATCTAACAACAAATTTCCTCCTTAGAATCTCATTATTAATCATCTTCCTAGCCGCCACTTTGTGTCTGTTGCGTATCGGTCTCCAACATGACCTTATTCTACTAATTCAGATGTTTCGTCTTTTCCCATTCGAACTTGAATAGGGGGCTCTTTAAAAGGCAATTGTAGGCACTTTTTCATATCGACGGCATTACGGGGAGAATACCCCCTCCAATGGTTATTAAATAGAGCAAAGAGCAATTTAGTTTGACCTGCTGTTGTCTTCACCCTATCTGCCAATTCTTCTATTTCTTCAGCCGAATATAGGTATTTGTAGCGGGTTTCGCTATCTCCCGTCCACCAATTTTCCGCATTTCTACCATGAAAGCGGAAGTAAGCCATATCAGAGGTTATAGGAAGCTCCTGAGCGATTGAGGATTTAAACTTCGGCTCATCAATTTGAACCCAGGCAACATTATTTTCCTTAAGTAGCGTTGCTATATTGGGGTCGTCACTCCAACTTCTATGCCTTAGCTCAACAGCTAGACTATACTGTCCAAACAATCTGCTCACCGCACTTACCACTTGTTGCCCGAAACTATCGTTCCTGAAGCTAGGCGGGAACTGTGCCAGCAAAGCACCTAGTTTACCGCTTTTCAATAAGGGATCAATACTTCGCTTAAATATATCGACATCCTGCAAAGATATTACCGCTTCCTCTCCTGTAGCCTCCTTATACATCTTCGGATGAGTGAATTTCTGCCAGAGTTTAACTGTGAAAAGGAAGTCCCTGGGAACTCTCCGAACCCAATTATAAACGTAGCCAGGATTCGGTGGTCTATAGAATGAGCTATTTATCTCTACTGTGTTGAAGAACTGGCTGTAGTATTCAAGCTCATTTATCTTACCCTTAGGGTAGAAGTATCCGGTCCAGGTACCTTCACCTTTGGGGTAGGACCATCCTGATGTCCCTATGTATATCTTCGTTTGATCGCTCATCTTTTATATTCCTGCAGCGTCATTATACCAGCATATCTACGAGCAGATTAATTTTTCAGATATACCTGAAATTCTGCAAAATCTCTGCTCCAGTTCAGATAGATTAGTGACACTTTATAATATGTTTGCAACATTGGATAATAACCTTGCGTGTCATTGCGAGCCCCGACTTGTTGGGGCGTGGCAATCTCATTCCCCACCAAGTCCACCGAGATTGCTTCGTCGCTATGCTCCTCGCAACGACGAAGAGAAAAGACCTCTCTCAGTGATAAAAATGTGTCACTGAGGTATTGAACGAGTACAATCTCTTGACAATAGCACAGATGTTCTGTTACAATTCTATTCCCTTGACCATTTTGGAGTCAATACCATGTCCAAGCTTATTAATGAACCGGTCAAAGTCCACCAAGGCAACGATTCAATAGTAACTGCCTTCATTTGGAGGAAGCGTCTCTATAGAGTCCTTGATGTTGTTGGCTGGTGGAGAGAACCTTCTGAATGGTGGAATGGTAAATCGATGCGTCTTTTCATCCGTGTGAATGCACAGAACTCAAGCACTGGAACTTATGAGCTTTATAAGCTTGGGGGACGGTGGTTTCTCTCAAGAGTCCTCGATTGAGGTAGCGGTCATGGGTTTCATTCATCTTCACGTCCATTCTCAATATAGCTTCCTTGACGGAGCTTCGTCTCTGGATGAACTACTGGATAAAGCTGTTTCCCTGAGAATGCCTGCCTTGGCTCTAACGGATCATAACCGATTGACCGGTGTCATTCGTTTCTATAGCAAAGCCAGAGCACTAGGAATCAAACCGATAATAGGTGCTGAGGTTGATCTGGATGGCGGGTATCATTTAACGCTGCTTTGTAAGAATGCTGACGGATACTCAAACCTCTGTCGATTAATAACGCAAGCCCACCTGTCGAATCGGGATAGGAAACCGGAAGCAACCAGAGAGATGCTGCGGAATCATAGCAGCGGGCTGATAGCTTTGAGTGGTTGCAGTAAGGGTGAAATACCTGCGCTCGTCGCTCAAGGTAAGCGTGATAAAGCCGAAGAAGCAGCGTGCTTTTATAGAGAGGTCTTCGGCAAAGACTTTTTTATAGAGCTTATCCGCCATCCATCAAGAGAGGGGGTTTCCGACAGCTACCGGCTGGCTTCATTTGCCAAGGAAGATAATCTACCGGTAGTGGCTACCAACAACGTCCATTACGCTGAAATCAAAGAATACCGGATCAAAGAGCTGCTTAATGCTATCGACCGCATCATACCGGCTTCTCAATTGGAGGGTTATCGCACCGTAGAGCAATATCTGAAATCGCAGCAGGAAATGATGAAGCTCTTCAGAGACCTGCCCGAAGCTATAAAGAATACCGAGGAGATTGCTTCAAGATGTAACCTGGAGTTGGAGCTGGGGAAGCCTCGCTTCCCCAAGTTTGATATTCCGGAGGGTGAGTCTGATTACGGTTATCTCAGGAAGATAGCTTTTGCGGGAGCCGAAAGAAAATACGGTTTGATATCCGCTTCAATAAAGAACCGACTTGAGCACGAGCTTGATACTATTAATAAACTTGGATTTTGCAGTTACTTCCTGGTGGTCTGGGATATAGTCCGCTGGGCAAAAAGTAGAGGTATAAGATGTCAAGCCAGGGGAAGTGCCGTAGATAGCCTGGTCGTCTACGCACTCAATATCAGCAATGTTAATCCTGTTGAATATAACCTGCTCTTTGAACGTTTCATGCATCCCTTAAGGCATGAACCTCCCGACATTGATTTGGATGTTGACAGAAGACGAAGGGATGAGGTGAGAGACTACATCTACCAGAAGTATGGTGCTGAGAATGTTGCTTGCGTAGGGACGATAAATACCTATATGGCAAGAGGTGCTATCCGTGATATCGGCAAAGCTCTACAAATACCAAAGGCGATAATTGAAGAGGCTTGCAATGGTATCCACTGGTTATCTGCTTCCAAGCTTATGAAGTATGCTGATACGCTTCCCGAGCTAAAGCATAGCACTGTCTACAAGAAAGAAGAGCTTGCTGACTTCTTTAAGCTATGCACTGCTATAGACGGATTCCCCAAGCATATGTCCGTCCACCTGGGAGGACTGCTGATCGGTAGTGGTAAGCTGTCTGATTTAGTCCCTCTTGAATGGTCTGGCGGAGGGGATATTATCAGCCAGTATGATAAAGATGACATCGAGAGGTTGGGGATTGTGAAACTGGATTTGTTATCACTCCCTACCCTGACCGTCATTGAGGATACACTAGGCAACATCAAGCAGAGTCGTGGAATTGATATTGACATAGAGAAGATACCGAGAAACGATCCCGCGGCTTTTAGCATCCTCAGAGACGGAAAGACTATCGGGACATTTCAGCTCGAATCACCGGCACAAAGAGAAATGGCAGGTAGACTTCTGCCAAACCGCTTTGAAGACATTATCGTGTCTATATCCCTGGTCCGTCCCGGTCCGCTCAAGTCCAATATGGATAAAGATTACCTGCCCAGAAGACACGGCAAAGAACCTGTGAGGTATCTCCATCCTAAGCTGAAAAATGCTCTCGGTGAGACTTTAGGAGTAATCCTCTATCAAGAGCAAGTCCTCAAAGTTGCTCATGATTTAGCTGGAATGAGTTATGCTGAAGCGGATGGTTTCAGACGGGCCATGACTCATGAACGGACTGAAGAGGAAATGGAGAAAATGAGAGACTCTTTCATTTCCCGTGCTGTTGGGGATGGTATCAGTAAGAATATAGCTGAAAAGGTATTTGAGCAACTGGCTGCTTTTGCTGCCTATGGATTCTGTAAGGGACATGCCTGCGCTTACGCTATTACTGCCTATCAAACGCTCTGGTTGAAGAGTCATTACCCTGCTGAATTCCTGGCAGCAGTATTGTCTAATCAACCTATGGGTTATTATCCATCTCGTGTCCTTGTAGCTGAAGCCAAGAGGTTTGGAGTCGAAGTCTTACCACCCGATATAAACAATTCCTCCGAACACTATACAGTGGAGAAAGGGGCAATACGAGTCAGCCTCAAACAACTAAAGGGAATGTCTGAAAAAGCACTGGAATCGATATTATCAGCAAGAGCAGAGCATAAATTCACTTCTCTAAGAGACTTTGTACTGAGAACCGATGTCAGTCAACCTATTCTGGAAAACCTGGTTAAAATAGGTGCTTTTGATTCTCTGGGCGATCGGCATGACTTGCTATTACAGCTTCCCAAGCTATCGGAACTTAAACACAAGGTAATCAGGTGTACAGTGTCACTTTTTGAAGATGCTACACTCAAAGCAGATACTTCTATGGATTTCCCTATTGACGATAAAAAGTCCAGGTTGCTTATTGAGAGAGAACTGCTATCGTTGAACCTATCGGCACATCCCCTCGACTTTTATGACTCCGATAACGGAATCACCAAAATGAAAGACCTCCCCTCAATTCCTGCTGGTAGGAGGGTCAAGCTGGTGGGGTCTGTGATACGTTACCAGACTCCACCTACGAGGAATGGGAAGCGGGTAGTCTACGTGATAATGGAAGATGGAACGGGAATAGCAGATATTACCGTATTTAGCGATGTCCAGGAGAAATGCGGTCAAGTCCTGTTTCGTGAAGGCTGGCTGACAGTCGAAGGTAAGGTCCAGAGGAGAGGTCAGAAAGCTACCTCTATAATTGCTGAGGAATTGTATCCACTAAGCAGGCCAGAACGCCTACTAGCATGACTCAGATGTGAAAAATCGTCTAATTGTGGAGTCAAAGCGACCTGATTCTCCTTTCTCCACATTACCGCCTTTTTAATTCTTGATTTAATCTCCCACCTAGCTGCTACTTGTTGTCTATTGCGTATCATTCTACAAGATAGCCCATCATGGCAGCGAGATATCCATGCCCTCGCAGTTTCTGGCTGCGGTTGACCATGAAGTGGCGGTGATTTCGGTAGGGTCGGATAACCCCTTCGGCCACCCCAGCACTGAGTTGTTGGAGAGATTGATTAAGAGGCTCGGCGAGGACAATGTTTATCGCACAGATGAGGACAGCACCATCAAACTCATTGCCGATGGGGATAGGCTATGGGTGAGGGTAGACAGCTAGGAAATTTATTAGGTAGCTAAGCGCTTACAGATGGTAGGCTCCCCACCTCATAAGGACATCATGCAGAGTTGGCCGTGGTCCTTCTCCTGTCGAACTGCACCTTTCTGCTTTGGCCAGTGAATCGACAACGAAACCGCAGAGATATCCCATCACAGGAAATGTGACTAAGCTCTACCTTGGATCAGGATTTTCCCGTCTTTGAGGAAGAGATCCCCGTCTATACGTACCTCTCCGCCATCGCGAAGATCGCAGACCATATCCCAATGGATGGCGGACTTGTTCTTGCTCCCTGACTCAGGATAACCCGTCCCAACAGCCAGATGTATCGTCCCGCCGATCTTTTCATCGAAGAGCGTGTTCTTGGTGAATCGCTGGATGCCGGCATTGGTCCCGAAGGCAAACTCTCCCACGTAGCGTGCCCCCTCGTCGCTCTCCAGCATCTTCAACAGGAACTGCTCATTCTTAGCCGCTGTAGCCTTGATGACCTTCCCGTCCTTGAACTGTAGTCGGACATCCTCTACCTCCCTGCCATAAGCGCAGGCAGGATACGTATATCTGATATACCCATTCACCCTGTCCTCGATAGGGCCGGTGAAAATCTCTCCGTCGGGGAAGTTCTCGTGCCCGTCGCAGTTTATCCACTTCCGGCCGGTAACTTCGAGCTTAAGATCGGTATCAGGACCAAGGACATGGACCTGACTGGCCTTGTTCAACCAATCAACGAGGCGCTGCTGCGTCTTAGAGATTTTCTTCCAGGCCTTGATTGGATCAGGCTCATGAACCAGGCAACCGTCATAGACGAAATCCTCAAACTCACGGAGCGACATCTCGGCATCCTGCGCGAAAGCCTGGGTGGGGTAGCATGTCCCACTCCAGCGCAACTCTTTCTTAGCCGCCCGCTCGAGCAATCGGTCGGAGAGGGGACGCCTCGCCACTGCCCGGCGGGACTGCTTGGCAGGGTCGGTATTGGTGAGCCGCTTGGTGTTCACGTCCGTCCAAATTCCGATGGTTGCGTCAATTTGTTCAATGATATCCCTCATAAACGGCGGGACATAATCAAGCTGGGTATCGCTGGCGTAGGTGTACAGAAGCTCTCCTGCGTCTTCCAGTTCAACCTGGAGAAAAGGGTGAGCACCGCGTTCCAGAACTTTTTGATAGACAGCCAGAATCAACGGAGCACCCTCAGGAGCACCTGTGATCTGCACCAGCTGGTTCGGCTGCACCTGAACAGAATAATCGACCAGAATCTTAGCTACAGTTTCGACTCTTGGATCTGCCATCTCGCCTCCTCTGATTTGGGAATCGTAGAATGTATAAGGAGTCTAGCAACTGCAGTCCAGTGGAGTCAAATAGCCGACGTCCTGGCGATAGTCAATGCATATCACACAGATGAGGATGGTACCATCGAGCTCATTATTGATGGAGAGAGGCTGTGGATGAGGGTGAGGAATTAAGAAAAGCTCGCCGAGGCAACCGTGGAACATTAACACCTTGTAATTTATGTGGGTTGCCTGAACTGCTTAATTAGAGTATTCTTTTAAACGAGAACTATAGCTCAGCCGATTAGGGCACAGGCAGCAAGATATCGAGGGCTAACGATGGTTGATTTAGATAATGCCTCTGCCTACCGGCAATTTGATAAGTCACAAATGCTTAATCACCTTAGACCAGCGAAATTGTGGGAAACCAGTGCATAAAACGAGGAGGAATATGGGAATAGAAACGGAAATTCGGTATCTGGATGATATGCGGACGGTCCTTTACGACAAGGCATGGGCAAGAACCGCCCCCAACTTCGAGGTTTATTATATGGAGCGAGGGCTCGAGGAGAAAGATGGCTTAAGATATGATATTACAACAATTCCGCCCAAGATGCTGGGGCAGGAATTTGTAAAAACAAAAGGACATTACCACATCGGGGGATATCAAGAACTATATATTGTTTTGGAAGGAGAAGGAATTTTCTTGATGCAAAAGGAGGGAGAGGGGAAAATCCAGGACGTTTGCTATGTAAAAGCAATGAAGGGAGACCATGTTTTAGTTCCTTCTTCTTACGGACATGTAACAATCAATCCTGCTTCAACAATATTAAAAATGGGAAATTGGATATCAAAAGAATGCAAATCCGATTACGAAAGCATTGGAACAAAAGAAGGATTTTCGTATTACTACACGGAAGCCGGGTGGGTCAAAAATAAAGATTACAAAGAGGTTCCTGAACTTCGTTCTGAAATACCCCTAGAATCAATGCCGAGAAATTTAGATTTCCTGAAAGGGCCTAAAACTAAATAAAGGAGACGTTATCCCTGATTGTCGGCCTGACAACGAGAGCTTCGCTGCCGGGCTGCTGCGGCGATTCTTTTGTCTATGGGTAATACTAAACAGGGTTGACCCAATCCATATAGATGCGATAAACTCTATAAAGAAGTACCTCGCCCTGTCCATTATTTCAAGTGACCAGGGTAGAGCTGAAAGGGCATAATTGGTCGGGAAGATGTGTGGGCAAGCCAACAAGCAAAGCAGTGGGGTGGCTGGGTGAAAGCTTTAGTTCTGGCTGCCGGCAAAGGCACAAGACTTAGGCCGCTAACTAATACTGTCCCGAAGCACCTCCTGCCAGTGGGCAATAAGCCGATTCTATTTCATGTGCTGGACTATATAAAAGAAGCTGGCATCAAAGATATCGGCATCGTTGTATCTCCAGACTCCGGTCCTTACATAGAGGAAGCCATCGGTACTAACTCAGAGTGGGGAGGGAAGATTACATTCATCGTCCAGCCTAAACCCTTGGGGCTTGCGCACGCTGTCAAGGTAGCCCAGGGCTTCCTCGGCGATTCACCCTTTCTCATGTTCCTGGGCGACAACCTCATCCAAGAAGGCGTCAAAGACTTCCTGGGCGAGTTCCATTCTTTCAACTCCGATGCCAGCATTCTCCTCAAGGAAGTGCCCGACCCCAAGGCTTTTGGCGTAGCTGAGCTCGACTCTTCAGGAAGAGTGGTACATCTGGTAGAAAAGCCCAAGAAACCCAGGAGCAACCTGGCCATAATCGGAGTTTACCTTTTCACCGCTGAGATTCACAAAGCTATAGCTCAGACAAAGCCTTCCTGGCGGAGGGAGCTGGAGATAACCGACGCCATCCAGAAGCTTCTGGAGATGGGAAAGGAGATTAGAAGCCACCTCCTCCGGGGTTGGTGGCTTGACATCGGCAGCAATGATGGGCTCATTGAGGCTAATCGTGTTGTTCTTGATGCCTTCTCGAAGCGGGACATTAAAGGGGAAGTGGATTCGCAAAGCCGCATCGTCGGCAGAGTCCAGATCGGGGAGGGAACAAAATTAGAAAGCGGCCTTGTTCAAGGTCCGGCATTTATCGCGGCAAATTGCCGGATAAAAAATTCCCTTATCAAACCTTTCACCAACATCAGGGCTGGGACGGTGGTCGAGGATTCATCCCTGGAGCATTCGGTAATACTGGAGAATTGCCAAATTTTGAAAATCAAGCACCTGGCTGATAGTGTCATCGGTAGAAATACGGTATTAACCGGACAGGGGAAAAGCCCTGAGAAGATAAGGCTGTTCATAGGCGATGATTGCAAAGTGGAATTGGAGTAGAAAATCATGCAGAGGTTGTTGATTGTTTCAAATAGGCTGCCTCTCACTATTCAGGAGAGGAAAGGCGAATTGTACATTGAGCCCAGTGTTGGTGGCCTGGCTACAGGTCTAAGCTCGTGGTACAAATCCTGCCACAGCGTCTGGATAGGATGGGCGGGGATAGGCCGAAAACAAATAAAAGGGGAAAAAGATATCATGGCGAGATTGCTATCTGAAAACTGCCACCCGGTTTCTCTCTCACAGCCCGATGTCGAAGCCTACTACCACGGGTTCTGTAACAGAACTATCTGGCCCCTTTTTCACTACTTCCCCCTCTACGCGGAATATAGCGAAGATTTCTGGCAGGCTTATGAACGGGTCAACACAGCCTTCGCCAACGTAGTCGCTGGAATTGCCAAACCTAATGATATTATCTGGGTACACGATTATCACTTAATGCTCCTCCCCAAGCTCTTAAGAGAAAGGTTGCCAAAGGCAACAATGGGTTTCTTCCTCCACATCCCTTTTCCGTCTTTTGAAATATTTCGCTTGCTACCATGGCGTAAACAAATTCTGGAGGGGCTTCTGGGCGCAGACCTCGCAGGTTTTCACACCTATGACTACACCGGGCACTTCCTGGACAGCGTGCATCGTCTATTGGGTTATGAAGTGGCTATGGGGCAGACCACCGTAGCCGATCGGGTAGTAAGGGCGGACGCATTTCCCATGGGAATAAACTATGAACAATTCTCCAGCGCTGCCCAGGACCAAAAAGCGCAAGCAGAGAGAAAAAGGTTTCACAGAAAACTAGGAGATTGTCAGGTAATTCTGTCAGTGGACCGTCTGGATTACACCAAAGGCATCCCCCAGCGTTTGGAAGCTTTCAGCATGTTTCTGGACAGGAACCCTAAATTCAAGAGGAAAGTGATTCTTGTTTTGCTGGTAGTCCCTTCTCGCACAAGAGTGGAACACTATATACAGTTGAAGAAACAGCTAGATGGACTTGTGGGCGAAATCAACGGAAAATATGGGACTATAGGCTGGATGCCAGTCTGGTACCTATACCGCTCTTTACCCTTCCACTCCCTCGCCGCCCTTTACAGCCTGGCTGATGTTGCCCTTGTTACCCCTCTCAGAGACGGGATGAATCTTGTAGCCAAAGAATACACGGCAACCAAGACGGACGGGAAAGGGGTTTTAATACTTAGTGAGACTGCCGGAGCTGCTCAAGAGCTGGGGGAGGCGATTATAATAAATGCCAATAACCAGGAAGAGATTGCCCAGGCACTGGTAAAAGCCCTGGAAATGCCAGAACAAGAGCAAATAGAGCACAACCGCACAATGCAGAAACGCCTGCGTCGTTACGACGTGGTGCAATGGGCAAATGAATTTATGGATAAACTGCTTTACACCAAGAAACTTCAACGGGAGATGGAAGAAAAGGCATTGACCTATGAGATGCAGAGGAAATTAGCCAGCGATTTCCAAGAGAGCGATAAAGCATTACTCCTATTGGATTATGATGGCACACTCGTCCCTTTTGCACCCAAACCAGCGGAAGCAATGCCCGGAGCCAATCTCCTGAGATTGCTTGAAAAGCTTACCAGGAATCCTCGAACCGAAGTAGTGCTCATAAGTGGACGCGATAAAGATACCCTGGAGGCGTGGTTCGGCGGTCTCAATGTGGGATTGGTGGCTGAACATGGCGTGTGGATTAAAGAAAAGGGCGGAGGATGGGAGACGATAGAGACCCTGTCAAGTGAGTGGAAGGAAGAGGTGTATCCGATACTCGAGTCATGGGTGGATAGAACCCCGGGCTCCTTCATCGAAGAAAAAGAGTTCTCCCTTGTCTGGCATTACAGGAAAGCCAACCCCAGGCTAGGTGAGCTTCGAGCCCGGGAGTTGATGAACAATCTCTCAGATATAACTGCCAATTTAAACCTTCAGGTGTTGGAAGGAAGCAAGATAGTGGAACTGAAAAACACCGACATAAATAAGGGGCGCGCGGCTTCGAGATGGATTTCGAGAGAGAAATGGGACTTTATATTGGCACTGGGCGATGATTGGACCGATGAGGATACTTTCAAAGTTCTCCCTTCTACAGCGTGGTCTATAAAGGTGGGGTTTGGTGCTTCGGCAGCTAGATTCAGCCTTAGTTCCCCAAGCAAAGCGACTTCTCTGTTAAGAAAACTGGTGGCACGGCGGTGAGTTGACCCGATTTGCCGGGCAATCCTCCTATGTCATCGCGAGGCTGACTTTGGTCAGCCGAAGCAATCCCGGCAGCGCTGTTGTGTACTGAGATTGCCACGCACCTTTCAGGTGATCGCAATGACAAGAAGTGGGGCTCGCAATAACAGTGAAAAACCACCTGATAAATTAGGCAACTACAAAAATTTGACTCTCTTCCGCTTTTTCAAGTCGAACCAGGGAGAGAAGCTGATTATGCATTCAGTACAGACTTCCTTATTGACAGCCCCATTTACAATCATGTTTATAGCCATGAGATAATCGGCAATCCTATCCGGAAGGAGAAAGCGCTGCTTTACATACTCTCTGCCCCTTTTGCCCATCGCCTCAGCAGCCTTGGGTTTCTCCAGTAAATAGATTACCTTTTTTGCCGTCTTGCGTGGTGTCTGGTAAAAATATCCGGTATCGCCGTCCCGAATCTGCAGGGGTATGGCACCCACATCAGCTCCTATTACCGGTTTGCCCTTCCACAACGCCTCAGTAATCACCAACCCGAAGCCTTCTCTGGTAGATGGCTGCATTATCACTCTGGCAGCCCGCTGGAGGGCATTCACCTCCCTATGGTTCTCTAGACGGTCGTCCAGTGAAAGCTTGAGCACGTGTATGTCTTCATCATCCTTTGTCTCTTCATAAACTCGGGCCAGAACTCTCTCTCCCTCCGGGTCATCGGCGGCCAAGCCACCCGCCAATATAAGTTGGCATTCTTTTTCCTTCCTTACCCGGCGATAGGTGGCAATAGTCCTGTCTATTCCCTTCCAGGGGTCAAACCTCCCAATCTGAGCAATGATCGGGACCTTGGGGTCTATGTGGTATTTAGCGAGAACCCTGTCTATCTCGTTCCGGCTCAATTCCCTATTCTTCTCAGAAAGAGGGTCAATAAAGGGGGGGATTATGAACTTGGGCAGCGGCCACCGTGAGAGAATATACTGTGCTGCTGAAAATATGACGGCATCATAGCACTCAGCCCACTTGGTAAAGAAATCCCACAAATCAGGGTTAGCCTCTATAGTCTCTTTATCCATATCTATGTGGCATCTCCAGAGCCAGGTTTGCCCTGGTCTTTTGAGGTAGTGATTCAAGCCCAGTGGCTGTGGGTCATGCACATCTATCACGTCAGGTTCGTAGTCAATAAGATTCTGCCTGGCACACTCCTCGAGGGTGCATAGGTAGGTCTGTCGACGTTCTTGACTGAAGGAGCCTGCCTTGCCCTGTAGTAAGTTGTGTAACTCCTTCGTGGCCTCGAAATACTCCCTGGTGCCACAAATAATCTTCCATTCAGTTTCTACGCCCAGCATATTCAGGAACGGTATAGCGCTGTAAAGCATCTCAGCGACACCACCACCTTGGGCGGTAGCATTCAGGGTTAGCATTTTTAAGCCTTTCACCCGCTGAGCTATCTTCTGCAGTCTCTCCATTCTCTCCTCCCCCAGGATAGGGACATAAGCCTCCAAAGGAGATGTGGAGAAAGGGCAAAAGTTCTTTCTCTTACTGTAGACCGTCCCGTCTGCCAGGACCGAAGAGTTGCCTGTTTTCGTCATTCAAAATCCTCGCTTAACAAGTTACACCAAACCGAAGCCACCTTACGACACATAATTGACTGATTTTATACCCAATAACACACATTGGCAAGCCCTCGATTTAAATCATCTAAAATCTAGATGCGGGCCTGCCCAATCTTCAGATACTAAGATGAACATGCTAGTAACATTGCAGGTCGCATAGCAAGAGTTTGAGCGCAGGCGGATATGTGCGTTGACTAAATAAGAAGAGGGGGCTTGAAAGCCCCCTCTTCTCGGGTTGCCATGTGAACCAGGCCGAGGAATTACTTATTCTTTCCCTTTCCCTTTCCCTTTCCTCCTGATGCCACACTTGATGGCACTGGAGTGTCCCAGTCGTCTTCACAAGGACCTCCAATCAGCCTGCCACCTTGAGGGTCGGCATTGTTGACCTTGCCAGTAGGCGGAAGGCTGGGATCAAGGGCTTCATCGTCACCCGATTCGTTGTAATTGGCTAAGGCAGAACCCAGATTGCGAATAGCAGTGATATCGTCGCTGGAAAGTGTATCCGCGATGGACGTAAGGTTTATGCCAGCCGGTAGAGACGCACCGCCAGGCATATAGCTATTCATGATAGCGGCCAGAGCCTGATGGGCTGTATGAATCCTAGCCGCACCTATTTGGTCTCTTTTTACGCCGCCAGAATTATGGGACTGTTTAGCCCACATCAGACCCATGTACTCGCACGTGCTATTAATCGTCCCTTGTTCCACAGTCCAATTGCCCAAGTATATGGGCAAGGTAACAATGGGAGCTACTGTGTAGTAGGGGTCACTGGGATCCAGCTCCGTCGAACCGCCCAGCATGTAATCGACCAACCACAGGTGCGTCTTCCAGAAGCCCCAGGTGCGGGTGGCATTACCCACGTCAATTCTGAAACTCTGGTATTCTGAAATCATCCCTTCTCCGGTATCCGGGTCATAAGTTACCGGATTACCCAGCGGGTCAGTTCCGTTGCCCCAGGCCTCGAAGAAGGTGTCCTCAGAGATATTAACACTGACAAACCAGGTCCAGCATTCACCCGGGTCAAGGATGTCGTTGTCAGGGCTGTCGTCGCCACCCTGGAACTCCGTTGAATTCCGACCCATAGGTGAAAACGGATACGTAACGTTGTTTGCACGCAGGTTCACCACCGCATCAGTTATCGGCGCATCACCATCGTTACAATCGGTGATGGTGATTTCGACATTGCCTGTAACGGTGTCGTAGACATAGGTAAACACAGTCATGTTAGTGCTGGGTATCAATAGGGTGTTGGTTACAATGACCTCGACAGCACTGTCATTGCAGGCAGCGCCAGCAACGACAATAGCCGGATCATCGTTGGCGATATCAGCAGGGTCCTCCCAGCCTGTGGGTGGAGTTTCGACGACGGTGTAATTACCGGGGATGAGGTTGCACAGACAGGCGGTGGCATCCAAGCTACATGGGGCGAATACCTCACCGTTGATCAGGTCGAAGGTGAGGTTAAGCCCCGTTGGGTATGATGGACCGGTGACGTTGATGGCGAAGGTAGAGTTGGCGCTACTTGCAAATGGGTATTCATCAAGGTCCACCACTTTGGTTATCTTCAGACACCCCGGCGTCGGTTTGTTGGTTACCTTGATGTCCACTCCTTCACATCCGTCTCCAGCTTCCACAAGAGCCGGCGAGCCCGTAATGTTGCCTGCCGCCCAGCCAGTGGCCTGAGCTTCAGTAGCTGTGTAATTGCCCGGGATCAGGCCGCATAAACAGTATGAATCGCCCTCTACCCACTCGTCTCCGTCATATACATACAGGACGCCGTCGGTAAAGTTAAAGGTCACGGTATGTTCTTCACCTGCGGGGTAAGACGGCCCGGTGACGTTGACACCGAACAGAGCATCTGCCAGATCGGCTAGATCACCATCTTCCACGCCAGTCTTGTCAATTTCCTTGGTGATGTTCAGACACCCCGGCGTCGGTTTGTTGGTTACCTTGATGTCCACTCCTTCACATCCGTCTCCAGCTTCCACAAGAGCCGGCGAGCCCGTAATGTTGCCTGCCGCCCAGCCAGTGGCCTGAGCTTCAG
>Ga0315539_1000856_pt1 | contig 22771 bp, 19 predicted proteins | sample SalMarSW160150MG_FD_203097 | JGI IMG/M metagenome (GOLD analysis project Ga0315539, IMG submission 203097) | Salt marsh sediment microbial communities from the Plum Island Ecosystem LTER, Massachusetts, United States - Salt Marsh Sediment SW1601-150 ... | reverse complement strand
GAATCTGGCCAACGAAGAGGAGATTCCCACCTTAGCGGTTCTTCGACTTCACTTCGCTGCGCTCCGTTCAGACCTGTCCTTGAGTAAAGCGAAGGAATAACAGGCTGGGCGAGAGCAAATAGTTTTTCGGATAGGCTCTAATATGATCTTGGCGGCTTTCAGCATAATATCCAACTTTCAGTGATGACCTTAACTCGATAGTATAGGAATTTGTAACAATAGCGAAAATAGGTAATGTGGTTAAAAAGGTTCCGCCGAAGGCGGTTAATTGATTCATGTAAGGCATTTCTGCTACTATGTTTTCCGTTTTGTCTTACTAATTCTTTCACTGTGTGTCCCGAGATTTCTTGGTCGCGGCTTATCAACCGGCTCATATACATCGCTGTGTTTGATCAGTGCAATTACTCTTCTTTGCCTTTTCCTCTTGGCCCTCATTCTTCACTATTGTTTCACGTGAAACATTTTTTACAAAAAAAAGTTTTTTTGTCTGGCAAAGTTGCAGAATTTTCGGTAAAAATCCCGAAATATTATTTGGGTCAACTTCAAAAAGTCCGTGAAAAACCAGGAATGAAACAAGGATTCCTAAAACTAATAGTTTGTGAAGGAGCATTTATATGACCAAAAAAAAGGAAAAACCAAAACACCTCGGCAGGGGGCTTCAATCATTATTAAGTCCGATAATGTCCGAGACAACAGAAGCAAAAGAACTATTATCTACACCAGCGGAAGCCTCTAACTTCCCGCCGGATAAAGAGTTGCGCGATTCACTGCAGGAACTCAGCATTGATGAAATATCGCCGAATCCTTATCAGCCACGAAAGGTGTGGGATGAACAGGAATTAGCAGATTTAGCTGAGTCTATCAGGGCTAATGGTGTTATCCAGCCGATTATTGTCCGCCCTGCCGGGTCGCGTTATCAGCTAATTGCCGGGGAGCGCCGATTACGAGCTGCTCAATTAGCTTCTCTGACAACCATACCCGCCCTGGTTCGCCAAGCAAGCGATAAGCAATTACTCGAATGGGCATTGGTTGAGAACATACACCGAGTAGATCTCAATCCTATTGAGCGTGCGAAGGCCTATCAGGATTATCTAAGCACTTTCTCTTTAACTCAGGCCCAGGGGGCTGAACGACTTGGCGAAGACCGCTCCGTTATCGCTAACTACTTACGGTTACTGGACTTACCGCAGGAAATCAAACAAATGTTGTCAGAAGGTCAGTTGACTATGGGGCACGCCCGGGCAATACTTTCACTGCCGACCGATGAGCTACGCCGCAAGTTAGCCAATCGAGCATTGGTAGGTCGGCTGAGTGTGCGTGAAGTTGAAAGACTGGTTCGAAGGTATCTTACCGGTACCAGCCAGGCCAGGACGACCGTTCGCTCAAAGCCGCCCCACATCCTGGACCTGGAAAGGAAACTCAGCAGCCAGCTCGCCACAAAGGTAAATATTGAGACAAGAAAAAATGGACAAAGAGGCAGAATAATTATCGAATTTTACTCTCTTGACGAATTTGACAGCATTACAGAAAGGATTGGCCTGGCCTGTGTAGAGGAGGTCTGAAAAAGAAACAAAGAATCGTGGAAAAAGTTGATTTTCAAAAATATTGGTGTATAATTAGGTAAGAAGATAATTGTGTATTTAAGTTAAACGGCTATTCAAAAAAACCGTTAATTGTTCTTTATTAGCGTTCATCCTGTTTCGGAGGATATATTATGAAGCGGTCGATTATTTCAATGTCAGTTTTATTATTGCTCGCCTCTTTCACTATCGCCCCGATATTTGCCGGCATAGACCAGATTTCTGGTCTTCTATCGGTGCAGAAAGAGCTTATCAGTACAGAAAACGAGGAACCCGACACCACCAAAACTAATTATGTCACCGAGCTTAATAAGCTGGGAATAGCCGGGCGCCCTGAAAGCGATAACGCGGCACCTTATTACGAAAAGGCAATAGAACTTTATGTCGAAAAGCCCGAGAGCTTAACTGTGAAAACAAGCAGTTGGCCGAAAGAGCTGCCTGCACAACAACAGGCGATGCTAAAAAAATGGGTGCAGGACAATAACCGGGCGCTTGAGCAAATACAGCTTGGCAGTAATAAAACATATTGCTGGCTCAAACACACCGGCCAGACACTGCATCAGACTGAGCATCAAAATGAAATGCCCAACTTATCAACCAAAAGGGATTTAGCCTTTGCCTTACAGGCTCGGGCCATGCTGTCGGCCGAAGATGGCAATATCACCGGTGCTATTGATGATATAGTTACTCTGTATACATTTGGAGCACATGTGGCAGCAGGGCCGAAACCTTTAATAGATAAACTGGTGGGAATTGCCGTAAAGAGCTTGTCTATAAAAGTTTCGTTTAACATCCTCGACCGTAAAATGGTTGATGCCAATTTAATGAAAAATTTGGAGGACAAGTATAAGCAATTAGTGACAGACTATAGTGAGCCGTTTGATATTCGCGGCGAAAAATTTTATCTGCAAGAACAAGTAGAAACAGACCCCACTTATCGCGGTTTTAAGCCTTATTTAAAAAGCACACTTGAATACTATGATACAATGTCAGCAAAAACCTCCTGGCAATTACACAATGAACAAACACAGTCTACAACAAAAGACAATCCTTTGATAGAAATTCTTGGGTCTTCAATTGCCAATGTAATAGAGCTTGAATCTCGTATCAGAACAGATGAACAGGCCTTAATTACAACGCTCGCACTTTTGCGATACAATGCTAACAGCGACGGATATCCTGGTGCGCTTTCACAGCTTGTATCAGCCGGCTATATTAAGGAATTGCCGAATGACCCATTCAGTGACAAGCCTCTTGTCTATAAGCGAACAATACAGGGCTTCACACTCTACAGTTTCGGAGCAGATTACGATGATGACGGCGGACTGCATAGCAAATGGGGCCGTGGTGAAGAAGGCGGCGACCAAGTCTTCTGGCCTCTTGAACAATCGCAAATGGCGCAAAGGCCGTCGGGCAGGGAAAGACCCTTCGCTCGGACAGAAGGGCCGCAACGAAGAGCAAGGGACCCGAACTTCGTCAATCATCCCCCCCAGGAACTCTTCGCTCGGACAGAAGGGCCGCAACGCAGAGCAAGGACTGATGCAAGGTCGGCGCTCGGGCCGTATCAAACGGATGACGAGGAAGGGGGTGTACGAGCTCGACCAAGACAGGATGAGCAGGAACAAGCTAAAACACTGCACGATGCTGCGCGTGACGGTGACATTGACCAGCTCCAGCTACTCCTTTCAAAAGGCGCTAATGTGAATGAAAAAAACAGGATGGGCTGGACACCGCTGCACACGGCGATACGGAACAGCCGGCTGGCGCTCATTGAGCCTCTTATTGCCAAAGGTGCCGACATCAATGCAGCGGACAATCGTGGGCAGACGCCTCTGATGGCTGCGATATATATCGGCCAAAAGGATGCTGTGGAGCTGCTAATCGCAAAGGGGGCCGATGTCAACGTCATGGGAGGGAGCGACAACGCCCTGTCGTTGGCGAAAAAGAGAAGGAATACGGAAATCGTTGATTTATTGGTCAAGCACGGCGCTAAAGAGCCGAGCCTCCAAGACTTGATGGGAGACAGGTATTATGGGGACCAGGGAGGGGGGAGTCCATATCCGGCTTATGAGGAGCAAGCAACAACTCAGCGCCGAACCAGAACCATTAGCCCCATTGCACAATCGCCTGTTCAGGTAGATATACTTGCCGACCCGAATGAGATTAGAGCCAGGCTCAAGACGTTCGAAGGCCTGGAGAAGGCATTGGAGAAGGTAGACGCCAACAGCCAAGATGAGATACGTCAGTGGCAGCAGAAAAGATATGACAACAGAACATTACTGATAAGGACTGTGCAAAAGCAATTCGAGGAGGAGATTGGTGTCATACGTAAGGCCGCTGTTGAAGAAAAAGCGAAAAAGACAACAGAGACGATTGACAGTCTGCTGACCGGCAAACAGGAGCGATACAAAAAGGTCAGCAAAGAGCTTTTGACGCAGAAAAGAGAGCTGAGACAAACGCAGCCCGCCCGCGGCCGGGCTCGAACCTCCAGCAGAAGCACGAGAGGACGGACTTCACAGAGAGGACAACCATACGGAGATGACATGACAGACCCCCTCTATGGTCGCGGCGGCGTAATGCCCGGAACGACCCGGTCCCAAAGCACAAGGAGACCGGCTGAGCAGCTTGACGTAGAAACAGAAAACGAGATACGTCAATGGCTCCAGGCCGACGTTGAAGACAAAACAAACCTGGCCGACGCGGTGCACCAGCAATCACGTTTAGACATAGAATCCGTTCGAAGTGTTGCTGTTGAAGAAGAAGCGAAAAAGACAACGGCGACAATTGACGGGGTGTTGCTGTACAGGCAGATGCGGTTCGAGGCCCTTATTCAAAAAATGGAAGAAGAACAGCAGGCACTGCGACAACAGACCCAGACCCAGGACCCGCGAACTCGCGGCAGAACCAGCGGAAGAAGGTCTCTGCAAGGCAGCCGCAGAGGAGGTACCGGAGTACAAGGGGAGCAGATAGAACAGCAGAATCAGCCCAGGACTCGCCGGCGACGCTGACAAGGATGGCAAAGCAATTAGCTTCAAAAGTCGCGATAGTAACAGGGGCCAGCAGAGGGATTGGCAGAGCCGTTAGCGTTGCATTGGCACAGGAGGCTGCAACGGTCGTTTTGGCTGCACGCTCAATCCGGAAATTGCAGGAAACCGCTGACAAAGTGACAGAGGCCGGCGGAAAAGCGGAAATTGTCGTTACCGAGCTTACCGAAGAAGAATCCATCAAAAACCTCGTCAAAGTAACCGGCGATAAATTCAGCCGACTGGAAATCCTCGTAAATAACGCGGGCGTTACTCATTCAGCAGGATTAGAACAGACCACAACCGAAGACTGGGAACGCTGTATGCAGATAAATGCCCGTGCACCATTTATACTTTGCAGAGAGGCCCTGCCGCTGTTAAGGAAATCGCAAGCGGGATACATTATCAATATCGCATCAGTCGTAGGGGTCAAAGGTTATCCGCTTCAAAGTGCTTATACGTCCTCCAAGCATGCCCTCCGCGGAATGACAATATCGTTGGCTGAGGAGCTCAAAGGCTCGAATATCCGTGTGCATCTGCTCTGTCCGGGCGGAGTAGATACCGAGCTGGTCCAAAAAGTTCGGCCGGATATAAAAAAGGATGAGCTTATGCAGCCGGAAGAAATCGCCGAGCTGGTTCTCTACCTCGTTACACACAAAGGCAATGCCGTTATAGACGAGCTGCACATTCGAAGAGCGACCTCAACGCCGTGGTTTTGAATCGCGGATTACACGGATTTCACAGATTTTGAAGTTTGAGGGATTCCCGCTGGAGTTTTTCCCGCACACGATGCGGGGCGGGAATGACAAATATTGTTTTCGCAACAAGAACTGGTTAAGCTAACCTGACAACCAGCCAAATTTGAAAGGGACTTATGCGAGCGGTGATTCAGCGAGTTTTGCAGGCCGAGGTTAAGGTAGAAGGCCAACAAATAGGCAAAATCGGCAAGGGCCTGCTAATTTACCTTAGCGTCGGTAAAGAAGACACTGTAAAGGACGCCCAGTTTATGGCTGATAAGTTAGTGAACCTGCGTATCTTTGCAGACGAAGCCGGCAAGATGAATCGAAGCGTCCTTGATATCGGTGGTTCGATTCTGTTAGTGAGCAATTTTACGCTTCACGGCGATTGCCGAAAGGGACGTCGTCCCGGCTTTGACGCCGCAGCCGAGCCGGCTTTGGCACAGCAGCTTTACGAGAAAGTAATTGAATTGATTGCACAACAGGGCGTAGCTGTTGAAAAAGGCGCGTTTGGCGAGTATATGCAAGTAAGCAGCATCAACGACGGCCCGGTAACCTTGCTGCTCGATAGCACCAGACTGTTCTGAACTATAGAGTGCGCAGTTGGTGGATGTCAGCCATACAAGGGATTTGGCAGTTGAGGCAGGGACATAAATTTCTGAAGGGAAATACGATATGGATATGAAAATAAAGGAAATATTTTTAAGTCTCTGGGAAAAATATTTTAATGGGGCGGAGCTTCCTATCACTTTCTACTACACTAACCAGCCACGTGGTGCCGAAGCTGTAAAGCCCTCTTCGGGACACAGGTGCATTTTTGCTGATTTATGCAAAGTTAGAACAGGAAAATCTCTTTACTTCGACGCTGAGTCAATCGGGTGTTTCGGCGGGAAGAGGTATCTGGGTTTTGGTACGGAGGTTATGGAGAACTTTGAATATTTTCTCTCCTGCGGCATTCCCGGAAAGCTTGAGGGTGAGCGTTACAAAAAGACGCCCGAGCTGGTCAAAGAGATGATGGAAATCGTTCCAAAGTTAGAGGCGCCCGGTAAGTTCATTGTTTTCAAAAGATGGGATATGCTCGAAGAACCGGACGAACCCGATGTGGTTATCTTCTTTGCCCGTCCTGATGTTCTGTCGGGGCTGTTTACGCTTGAAAACTTTGATGAATGCGAGCCGAACGGCGTATTTGCGCCGTTTGCCGCCGGCTGCGGTTCCGTAGTTCAGTATCCTTATCTGGAAAAAGATTCTGACCATCCAAGAGGGGTTCTGGGGATGTTTGACGTTTCGGCAAGGCCGTTCGTCCCTGAGGATATTCTCAGCTTTTCAGTGCCGATGAACAGGTTTGTTGAAATGGTTGGGGATATGGAAGAAAGTTTTCTCATAACGCAGTCCTGGGCAAAAATCAAAAAGAGAATACGAACAGCGAAACCATAGCTTAAAACCCAAAAGTTGATTTGAGATTGTCATACCCGCCTTCGCAGGCACGTGCGTCGTGTGTTTCGCACCGCTCTTCGCAATGACATACAAATATCGCTTGACGAATCACATCTGCGACAATAAACTCATCCCTTCGTTTAAGTGCTATTTTTCAGGAACCAAGCAGGTGAAAGAAGCTATTGCAAAGGCTGGTGCATTGATTGAGGCGATGGAATATATTCGTCAGTTCCGTGGGCGAATCGTGGTTGTCAAGCTCGGCGGTAGTATTCTCGACGATGCCTCTTTGCAGAAAAAGCTGCTGACCGATATCGCCTTTATGGCTACCGTCGGAATGCGGCCAATCATCGTCCACGGCGGCGGAAAGGCCATTACAAGAGCAATGAACGATGCAGGTCTCGAACCGGTCTGGGTGCAGGGCCGGCGATATACCGATGAGCGAACCCTGACAATAGCAGAGCATACGCTCGTGCATAAAATCAATACTCCCATCTGCGAGATGCTCACCGAGCTGGGATGTGAGCCGATGGGACTGCATTCGCTGAGCAGTTGTGTATTGTTCGCCGAAACCCTGAGACTGGCCGGCGAAGACGGGCGAAAAGTTGACCTCGGACTGGTTGGACAAGTTGTGAATATAAACGCTCAATTGCTCAAGAAGCTCTGCGCCGACGGGACCATACCGGTCATCGCCTCGGTAGCCAAAGACAAGGCCGGCGGAAAGTTAAATGTCAACGCCGACAGCGCCGCCGGTAAAGTTGCCGCCCAGGTCGTAGCCGAGAAGCTCGTCGTCGTAAGCGACACGCACGGGATACGAACCGACATCAAAGACCCGGACAGTTGGGTATCGAGCTTAAATGAAACACAGATTAAGGAAATGATTGATGCCGGCATTATCACCGACGCAATGTTCCCAAAGGTCGAGGCCTGCCTGACGGCACTGGAAGCAGGCGTCAGGAAGACGCATATTATTGATGGACGAATCGCCCATTCACTGCTGCTCGAAATCTATACCGATAAAGGAATTGGAACGGAAATAATTAAAAGTGCCTAAAGTGACAGCTTTGCTGTCATTCTGAACGCAGCGCAGCGAAGTGAAGAATCTCTTTTTCGTTGGCCAGATCCTTCGGCTTCGCCTCAAAGCTTGCCGAAGGGATGACACTTACGTGTCACTTTAGGCACTTCAAAGGGAAAGAATTATGACTACACAGGAAACTATTGAATTATTTGACAAATATGTTATCGCTAATTATGGCCGGCTGCCGCGGGTCATCGTCAAAGGCGAAGGCTGTTACCTGTATGACGCCGACGGCAATAAGATACTGGACATGTTTCCCGGCTGGGCCGTCAGCGCGATAGGGCATTGTCATCCGAAGGTCGTCGAGGCGTTACGCAGACAGGCAGGCGAGCTTCTGCACATCGATAATACTTTTTACTCCGAGCCGCAGGGCAAATTAGCTCAGTTGTTAAGCGAGCGGGCTTTCGGCGGTAAGTGTTTCTTTTGCAACAGCGGCGCCGAGGCCAACGAAGCGGCGCTGAAGCTGGCGCGCCTGCACACATCGCAGGAAAAATATAAATTCATCACAGCCGAGGGCAGCTTCCACGGGCGAACTCTTGCGACCCTGACGGCGACCGCTCAGCCGAAGCACCACGAAGGTTTGCTGCCGCTGCTGCCGGGCTTCACTTATGTCCCGTTCAACGATATTACCGCGCTCGAATCGGCTTTCAGCGATGAAGTGGCGGCCGTTATGGTCGAGCCCATTCAGGGCGAAGGTGGAATTAATCTCGCCACGAAAGAGTATCTGCAGGCAATCCGCCGGCTCTGTGATGAAAATGCAGCGCTGCTTATCTTTGATGAAGTTACCACCGGAGTAGGCAGGACCGGCAAATGGTTTGCATATCAGCATTTTGACGTCGAGCCGGACATTATGACCATGGCAAAGGCGCTGGGCGGAGGCGTGGCCATAGGGGCCATGATGGCTAAAGCTGAAGTGGCCGCCTCGCTGGTCCCCGGCAAACACGCTACGACCTTCGGCGGCAATGCGCTGGTCTGTGCAGCGGCGGTGGCGGTCATCGAGGCGATTGAAGAAGATAACCTTCTGGAAAACGCCGACCAGCTTGGGCAATATCTCAAGGATAAGCTCGAAGAGCTGAAGCAAAAACATAGTATTATCGACAGTGTCCGCGGCGTCGGTTTGATGATCGGTGTTCAACTGACCAGCCCAGGCAAAGAAATAGTCGATAAATGCCTGGAGAACGGCTTGCGCATAAACTGCACACAGGGCACGGTTTTGCGGTTTATGCCGCCGATGATTGCAAATAAAAGCCAGATAGACCAGGCCGTTGAGATTCTTGATACTGTTCTAACCGAACCTTAGTTTTGAGTGAGGATGAATAATGAAACATTTTCTTTCCATAATCGATTGTCCGAAGGACCTGTTAAAAGAGCTGCTGCGGATAAGCCACCGGCTAAAAAGTTTATATAGCGTCGGTGGTCACGATTTCTGTCTTCAGGGAAAAACTTTAGCGATGCTCTTCGAAAAGCCGAGCCTGCGGACAAGAATCAGCTTCCAGGTCGCTATGGCAGACCTCGGCGGCAGTGCAATCTATGTCAAGCCCGAAGACATCGGCGGTATCGGCAAGCGCGAGCCAATCAAAGATATAGCAAGGGTCCTGAGCCGGTATGTTAACGGTATCATGGCACGAACATTCGAGCACAAAACCATCACCGAGCTGGCCGAATATGCAACTGTGCCGGTAATAAACGCCCTGACGGACTTCTCACATCCCTGCCAGGCGATGGCTGACGTGATGACTATCGGCGAGCATCGCGAAGACATACAAGGCACAAAAATAGCTTTTATCGGCGACGGTAATAACGTTGCTCGCTCCCTGGCCTTTGCCTGTGCAAAGTTTGGTATGAAGATGGTCATTGCCTCGCCTGCCGGCTACGAGCTCGATGCCGAAACGATTGAAAAGGCAAATCAAATATCAGCCGACAGTATCCGGCAAACGAACGACCCGGGCCCCGCTGTTCTTGATGCCGATATTATCTATACCGACACCTGGGTCAGTATGGGCCAGGAGGACGAAAAGCAAAAACGGCAGGCCGATTTTGCTGGTTTTCAGGTTAACACCGAATTAGTCAAATCCGCACCGGCCAACGTCAAGATTATGCACTGCCTGCCGGCCTATCGCGGACTTGAAATCACCGATGAAGTCGTTGAGTCGCCCAATTCGATTATGTTCGACCAGGCCGAAAACCGCCTCCACTTCCAGCGGGCATTGTTAAAAAAACTTTTGAGCTAATTAAACAATGACACATCATAAAATAATTATTGGTGACTCCAGATGTATGATGGAGGTGCACGATGAATCTGTCCATTTGATTATAACCTCCCCACCATACTGGCAGTTAAAGGATTATGGTAACGGCAGCCAAATAGGTTTTGATGATAGCTATGAAGATTATATCAACAATTTGAATGTTGTCTGGAAAGAATGCCACAGAGTCCTAAATAAGGGTTGCCGTTTGTGCGTGAATATCGGCGATCAGTTTGCCCGCTCTGTTTACTACGGAAGATACAAGGTCATTCCTATAAGAACCGAGATAATAAAGTTTTGTGAAACTATAGGCTTTGATTATATGGGGGCAATTATCTGGCAGAAGGTTACAACCTGTAATACTACGGGTGGTGCGACGATAATGGGCTCATTTCCTTTTCCGAGAAATGGAATTCTCAAAATTGATTATGAATTTATTCTGATTTTCAAAAAGCACGGTGTCGCACCAAGGGTAAGCAAGGAGATAAAAGAAAAATCAAAGATGACAATAGAGGAATGGAACCAGTTTTTTACAGGCCATTGGAATATTCCGGGGGAAAAACAAGACAAGCATCTGGCAATGTTCCCTGAAGAGGTGCCTAGGCGCCTAATCAAAATGTTTAGTTTTGTAAATGATACAGTCCTTGACCCGTTTTTAGGTAGTGGCACAACCTCTTTAGTAGCCAAGAAACTTGAGAGAAACTCCATCGGATATGAGATAAACCCTGAATTCCTGCCGTTGATGAAAGAAAAGTTGGACTTAGAACAAAAGATGATTTTTGAAGAGAGTAATTTTGAGATAATTAGTCAGAATAAAGCAAATATAGACTATAAACAAATAGGCAAACAATTGCCTTACATGTTCAAAGACCCCGTCGAATTCGACAAGAAAATTGATCCCAGAAAGCTGCAGTTCGGCTCAAAAATCAATAATCACAACTCCAAGAGAGAGAAATATTACCCCGTAAAGGATGTAATTTCTCCAGAGCAACTGGTTATTGGAGACGGGCTGAAAATAAGACTGATAGGCATAAGAAAAAAACCCGAGACGAGCAGGCAGGCAATTCAGTTTTTAAGGGATAAGACACGTGGACAAAAGGTTTTTATGAAGTTCGACGCAGTAAAACATGACCTTGATAACAATTTACTTTGCTATTTATATCTGCAGAACAAAACCTTTCTAAACGCTCACCTGATAAAAAGAGGATTTGTCGATGTTGACACATCGTTGGATTATAAATTCAAAGAGAAATTTCTGTTGACAGCAGGGAACCAATAATGGCCAAAGAATGGATATTGAATCAAGCAAATATGAGATGGGGTCTCACTAAGAAAAATAAAGTGGGAGCCGTTTCAGATGAAATAAGAAAATGTGCTCCTAAATACTTGGAGGAATGGGAAGAATATTACTACAACAGCGTTTATCCTAAAAGTCGCTTAGAAGAACTTGGGAGAAGATTGTATATCAAAATAACAGAAGTGTGCCAGGCTGAAATTGAGAGTATAGAAGAAGAGCATTGTATAGATTTTATTATTAATCTTGTTATTAACAGAACTTTCGATGGATATCAATCTGAGATACAAACCATTTATGGACAACTACAGGAGGCACTAGGGGTCAAAGTAGAACCAGCTCCTGATGAATGGGATCGAGGATATAATGTTGATTTCTTTATTAAAGTGAAGGATAAATATATCGGGCTTCAAATCAAACCAGCAGGATATGCATATATAACTCAAATAATCAATGAATTGGAATTTCAGAAAGGTACACACAAGAAATTCACTGATAAATATGGTGGGCAAGTCTTCTATATCATTTCTGTAAAAGATGATAAGAGGAAAGTTATCCACAATCCTGAGGTTATCGAAGAAATCAGGAAAGAAATTATCAGGTTGCAGGATTGAAAATGTCAACCGTTTTTAAACTTAACCTATTTTTGTAGAATGCAAGCAGCCCTATAAGGAACGTGTCTAATAAAGTTCACAAAATTCTCGTTGCTACTACCAATCCCGGCAAGATTGCTGAGCTAAGGGCTATGCTCGATGCGGATGTTCAATGGCTTGACCTCTCTGATTTCCCCAATATCGCAGAAATTAAAGAGGATGGTCTTACTTTTGCTGAAAATGCCCGTAAAAAAGCTATCGGCTACGCTAAAGCCACCGGTCTGTGGACAATCGCCGACGACTCAGGCCTGGTGATTGATGCACTCGGCGGTGAGCCGGGCGTGAAATCCGCGAGATTTTCCGGGGAGAAATCAATAAACGATGACGGGACCCTGATCGACCATCGGAACATTGCCAAGGTCCTGGAGCTTCTCAAAGGTGTCCCCAAAGAAAAACGAACGGCGAGATTTTTTTGCTGTCTGTGTCTGGCAAGCCCTGAACAAATCTTAATCGAGACCGAGGGGACACTGGAAGGTCTTATAACCAATAAAGAAATCGGAAAAAATGGTTTTGGTTACGACCCGATTTTTTTTGTGCCGCACCTGAACAAAACCGTAGCTCAATTAACCGCCGAAGAAAAAAACGCAATCTCGCATCGCGGCAATGCAATCAGAAAATTAAAACCATTGCTTGAGGATATATTATGAGCAGCATAAATCGCAGAAGTTTCCTAAAAGATTCTGTTGTGGCGGCTGCGTCACTGGCTTTGGGCCAGGGATGTAATCAGGCCAGCCAGGAAAAAAACCGCGTTACCAATAGTACCAGCAGACCCAATGTTGTGGTCATAATGACGGATGACCAGCGATGGGACTGTATGAGCTGCGAAGGGCATCCGTTTCTGAAAACGCCGAACATGGACCGCATCGCCAAAGAAGGCGCCCGCTTTGCCAATATGTTCGTTACCACATCACTCTGCTCTCCCAGCCGGGCGTCGTTTCTGTCGGGGCTTTATGCTCATACCCACAAGGTAACAAACAACTTTACCGATTATCCCGCCGACCTGCCGAGCTATCCGCTCAGCTTACAACAAAGCGGTTACGAGACAGCTTACATAGGCAAGTGGCACATGGGCGAACAAAGTGACGAGCGTCGCCCGGGTTTCGACTATTGGATTGCTCACAAAGGGCAGGGCAAATACTACGACACAACTTTTAACGTTAACGGAACGCGAACGGTCAAAAAGGGCTACTACACCCACCGCGTAACCGATATGGCGGTCGATTGGCTCAAGCAGGAACACAACAGGCCGTTTCTGTTGATAATGGGACATAAGGCACCTCACACGCCATTTACGCCGGAGAAGAAATACGAGAACATTTACGATGATGTGGAAATTAGCTATCCCCGGACGGCGTTTAATCTTGAAGGCAAACCCAAATGGATCAAAGAGCGGCTGGATACCTGGCACGGCATATACGGCCCGATATTCGGATTTCGTAAAGATTTCCCCGACACCAGCGCCGAAAGTGTGCTGAAATTCGCCGAGTTTGTCCGGGCCTATACAGCCACGATTAAGTCGGTCGATGACAGCGTCGGCAGGATTTATCAGACACTCAAAGAGCTTGGCCGGTTGGATAATACCGTGCTCGTTTTCACCAGTGATAACGGCTTCTTTTTGGGCGAGCATGGAATGACCGACAAGCGAACAATGCACGAACCGAGCATCCGAGTGCCTTTGTTAGTCAGATACCCCAGGCTTATTCGCCCGGGTACAGTCATCAGCAAGATGGTCATGAACATTGACCTGGCACCGAGCATTCTCGATATCTGCGGGGCCGAACCACTTAAGAACATCCACGGCAAGTCGTGGAAGAAGCTTCTTGCAGGCCGAACGAGCGGCTGGCGCAAGTCGTTGTATTATTCGTATAACTATGAAAAGCAATTTCCATACACACCCAATGTTCGCGGCGTAAGAACGGATGAGTGGAAATATGTCCATTATCCCAACGGTGATGACAAACCGGACCTGTACAAAGCGGAATTTTATAATTTGAAGAATGACCCGCTCGAAACCAAAAATTTAATCGACGACCCAAAATATGCCCCCAAAGTCACTGAGCTAAAGGCCGAGCTTCTCCGACTGATGGCCCAGACAGGGGCATTGCCGGACAAAATGCCGCTATATTTAGGAATAAAAACAGAACTGCCGGACGAAAAGATTAGGTAAACCACAAAGAGAATAGCTGTATTTAACGCTCTGGCCTGTGTTTTCAATGATTTGATTTGTTTTCTCTTGACATTTCTACAATCAATCTATATTTGTCCTTTTTTAAATATTGTTGTGAAAATCACCGATAACTGATTTGTGTTTAGTGAATCGTAACTATAAACCGAAACAACTAAGTTTTTTTATGGCAAAATCGAGCTCTTCTAAAAAATCTTTGGTAATCGTCGAATCGCCTGCAAAGGCAAAGACTATAAACAGGTACCTTGGCCCGGACTTTGAGGTAAAGGCCTCAATGGGACACGTGCGGGATTTGCCTTCAAAGGGTCTCAACGTCGATATAGAAAATGATTTCGAGCCGACTTATGAGGTAATGCCCGGCAAGAAACGCACCGTAATATCGTTAAAGGCAGCAGCAAAGAAATGTGATAAGCTGTTTCTGGCCACCGACCTTGACCGTGAGGGCGAAGCAATAGCCTGGCACCTTGCGGAAATTCTTGGCATACCCGAAGAAAAAACCTACCGCGTTATCTTTAATGCCATAACTCAATCGACTATACAGCGTGCCTTTGCCGACCCCGGCAAGCTCAATATGGACAAGGTTATGGCCCAGCAGACCCGGCGAATCCTCGACAGGATTGTCGGCTATCAGATAAGCCCGCTGCTTTGGAAAAAAGTTACACGCGGTTTGTCGGCCGGCCGCGTCCAGTCAGTTGCCGTCAAAATAGTCGTCGAGAAAGAAAGAGAAATTCGCCGGTTCGAGCCTGTCGAATACTGGCTTATACCGGCGGTGTTCACTACCGACCTGCAAAGCAGCTACGGCCGGGAATGGCTTGATTTTATTACGCCAAAAACTGAAGACGACAATCCCCCCACAATTGCCAAACAGGATAAATGGCTTACAGAGCACAATGCCTTTAAGGCCGAGTTGTACAAGGTTAATGATGAGAAGTTCGAGGCATCGAAGACCGAAGAAGCCGGGCGGATATTTGAAGCCCTGAAGGATGCGGAGTTTAAGATAGCGGACATAGAAAAGAAGGAATCCGTTTCGCGCCCTTCGGCTCCCTTTATAACCTCGACCTTACAGCAGGCAGCGGCAAATCGGTTAGGCTTTACCGCGAAAAAAACTATGGCCATGGCCCAGCAGTTGTATGAGGGCATCGACTTAGGCTCGATGGGTTTTCTGGGCCTTATTACATATATGAGAACGGACAGCACGCATTTGTCGGATGAAGCTATCAAAGAAGTACGAAATTATATCAGTATGCACCTCGGCCCGGATTACCTTCCTGCCAAACCGAAGGTTTATGCCTCTAAAAAGGCCGCCCAGCAGGCCCATGAAGCCATCCGTCCGACGGACGTTGACTTTACACCCTCCGATATAAAGCCGTTCCTTACTGACCAGCAGTTCAAACTCTATGATCTTGTCTGGCGCCGTTTTGTCGCCTGCCAGATGGCCCCGGCCAAATGGAATGTAACAAATCTGAATATCACAGCACAGACCTCAGTGGGCCAATGCTGCTATAAAAGCGCTGGAAGAGTGCTGGTCTTTGACGGCTTTACAAAAATCTGGCTGACAGCGTCAAACGAACAGCAGTTGCCCGCAACGGAAGTCGGCCAAAAATTAGAGGCAGTTGATATCAAGGCTGAGCAGCATTTCACAAAACCACCGCCTCGATATACCGAGGCCGGACTGATAAAGACACTCGAAAAAGAAGGTGTCGGCAGACCAAGCACATACGCCGCGATAATATCCACAATACAGGACCGTGGCTACGTCGAGAAGCAGGACAAAAGATTCTTCGCCACCGACATTGGTGAGGTTGTTACGGACAAACTCAACGAGTATTTCCCGAAAATAATGGATATTGCCTTTACCCGTTATATGGAGGAGCAGCTCGATAAGATAGAAGAGCAGCATCTGGACTGGCTCGCTGTTTTGAAAGACTTCTACCATCCATTCAAGCAGAGCCTTGAGACGGCACAAGCGGAAATGAAACATGCCAAAGCCGAAATGACCCCCAGCGAATATAAATGCCCGAAGTGCGGCCGGCAGCTTGCTTACAGATTCGGCAAAAACGGTAAGTTCCTGAGCTGCTCGACGTATCCGGAATGCAAATTTGCCTGTCCCTGCGACAAGGAAGGCACGATGCTCGAAGAAAAGGTAAGCGAGCATAAATGCCCTCTCTGCGGTAAGCCGATGGTGCATAAAAACGGTCGGTTCGGCCCGTTCCTTGGATGCAGCGGCTATCCAGACTGTAAAACAACCCTCACACTGGACAAGCAAGGCAACGTCCTGCCGCCAAAGCCGCCGCCGGAACCTACTGGAATAAAGTGCTACAAGTGCAAAGACGGTGAGCTGGTAATCAGGCAGAGCAAGAAAGGACCCTTCTTAGGCTGCGGCAGGTTCCCAAAGTGCAGAACCATAATCAGCATCAAGGAGCTGGACCATCTAAAGCAACTGCAGTCAGCCGGGCAATGGCCCCCTGAAACCTGGGAAGAAGCCGACCAAATCCTCGGAAGAAAAAAAGCTAAAGTGCCTGTAAGAATCAAGAAATAACGCGGCTTTCCCAATTGGGAATTCCTTTTTGAGTTCCCGCAAGGCAGGGTCCCACTAACGGGGTAAAGCCGCCTCGTTTGCACATGGCGCTAAATCTTACCAATCCGGTATTGGTGGTCCACTTGGCCAGCTTAATACAAAAGTATTACCAGCCGGATATGCTGAGACCTGTTCAACGTGCGAGTCAACAAACACCGCATTAGCATAACCCTTATTCAGGTCCCCGCTCGGAGCGTTATGGAAGGTGCCGAAGGAGTCAGTGTTACAGGGAGGTGTGGAGCGTAAATTGTTGTCATTGACTGCAGCGCCGTTAATGCCTGGAATACGCCACGAATTCTCCTCAGAGAAGAAAAACACATGCTGCGCATTCTTTACCTGGGATTCCTTCCTGACTTTCTCCATATTGGTACGATATTGTGAGGGCACCGCCCCCCAGGCGTCGCCGTTGAGGTAGGAATTCATCTCGTAACTATATTGAGGTTCGATGGGAATTGTCACGCCGTTACAATTACCGCAGCCCATCATTCTGGCAACAACGTTGAATTCCGGACACAGGTGAATATCCTTGTCCTTCAAATAGGACCACATCTCACCGCCAAGGTCCGGATTTTCGTTAAGATTCTTACTTTTATCGTGCCATCGGCACCCTGTGCCACCATCTTTGTAGAGCCAGGTGAATGAATAAGGAAAAGAGCCGTCATTATCGTCTAAGTACATCCTTGCCGCCAGGCCGTACTGATTCAGGTTGGACCTGCAGAGAATCATCCTTACCTGCTTTTTCGCCCGGTTCAATGCCGGCATCAGTATCGCCATCAGCAGTGCGATAATGGCAATCACCACCAGAAGCTCTATTAACGTAAAACCTTTTCGTTTGTGCATAATAGTTCTCCTGTTCTTCCCCGATTGGGAATTCCTATTTGGGTTCCCGCAAGGCGGGGTCCCACTAACGGCGTAAAGCCGCCTCGTTTGCGTATGGCGTTTTATCTTACCAGTCCGGTATTGGTGGTCCGCATGGCCAGCTTAATACAAAAGTATTACCAGCCGGATATGCTGAAACGCGTTCCACATGCGCGTCCACAAAGACCGCATTAGCGAAACCCTTCTCTATGTCCCCGCTCGGAGCATTGTGGTAGGTGGCGAAGCAATCGGTGTTAGCGGGAGGGGTGGAACGTAAATTGTTATCATTGGTTCCTGCGCCGCTAAGGCCCGGAATAGGAAACGGATTCTCCTCAGAGAAGAAAAACACACGCGACGGATTCACTACCTGGGACTCATTCCGATTTTTCTCGTAGTTGCCACGAAATTGTTGGGGCACATTACCCCATGCATCGCCATTGAGGTAGGAATTCATACAGTAACTATATTGAGGTTCGATGGGAATTGTCACGCCGTCACACCTGCTGCAGCCCACCGATCTGGCAACAACGTAGAATTCCGGACACATGTGAACATCTTTTTCCTTCAGATAGGGCCAGAGTTCGCCGGCACGGTCCGGGTTATCTACAAGATTCTTGGTCTTATCGTGCCATCCACACCCGACGAAACCAAAATCTTTGCAGAGCCAGGTGAATGAATAAGGAAAATAGCCCTCATTATCGTCTAAGTACATCCTCCCCGCCAGGCCGTACTGCTTTAAGTTGTGTCTACACTTAATGTCCCGTACCTGCTTTTTCGCCCGCTGCAGAGCTGGCATCAGTATCGCCATCAGCAATGCGATAATGGCAATCACCACCAGAAGCTCTATTAACGTAAAACCTTTTCGTTTGTGCATAATAGTTCTCCTTTTCTTCCAAAGAAATTTCTTCCGAACCAGCATTTCATTTAAACTCTGACGTATTTCATTGCTGCATCGACCCACGGTGATTATAACATAAAAATTGCAAAACCGCATTAAAAAAGATATAATATTTTTGGTACTTTAAATAAATTGTTTTGTAAAGAGCTGGGCGAAATGGATAAAAAAAAGCAAATCGAAACAAAGCCGCTTGAAATAGTCGAGCCGATAGGCAAACGTGTCCTGATTCGCAAAGACCAGGACAAAAAACAAACCAAAGGCGGCATCCGGCTGCCCGACAATATAGAAATCCCCACGATAACCGGCCGAATCATAACTATTTCCGCTGAGGTCGAAAACTCACCGGACATACCACTGCGTCAATACGACAAAGTGCTGTTCAATCCCAAAGGCGCCATTCCCGTCGATTTCGAAGGTGATAATCGCCTGTTCGTGGTCGAGGTCGAAAACGTCGTGGCAGTCTTTAGAAAATCATAAAATCATTCCACCGGTATAAACTCGATACGATCATCGGCCGTGATAGCACATTGGTAAACAACATTTCAGATTCGTGCCTGGTGCTTTTGCTTTATTTCTGATATTTTCCTGAAGATTTCGGGAACTTTTTTGGGATTGGCTGCGTCATTAACTGTGGATAGTGAAAATGACAAGCGGATTCAGATCGGAATTTGAAAAGTTTTGGGCCGACACTGCGGGTAAAGTCCGGGCATATATGTTTTGTGCCTGTGGGAGCTGGGCCGATGCAGATGATTTAATGCAGGAGGTCTCTGATTTGAAAGAAAAGTATGCAGGCACCTTCTGGGGCGATAAGATTTTGGCTTCTCTGGAACCAGGACCTTATCCAAAACAGACAGAATACAAATGGAATAGGGAATTTTGGCCCAATATCAGGCAATACATCAAGGAGAAGCATTATGAATAATCGAAAGATGAGATTTGGCTTGTTCGCTTTCTACGTAGTTGTAATTTCCATCGCGGGTTGTCTTTGGGAAAAGTCACTGGAATGGTCGGAAGATGGTTCGGTAGGCGTGCTTCGTTACGAGAAAATGTTAGCTTTGATAGACGGTAATACTGGTAAACTTATGGTGATTGAGATTGCGAAGGAGATAGAAGGACAGAAAAATCCTTTTGTCAGTATTACCGTCTCCTCAGATGGCAAGTTAATAGCCTATTCTACCGGCTCTGAGTGTTCCAGTCTTAGCGATGCCCTGAAGCAGCTGCCTCAAACCCAGGTGAAACTGATCGCTCATTATGCTCGGCGGATGCGCGAACAGATTATCCGCCAGGGAGGCCTGGTTAATAGTGAATTCCCCGACATCACAGAGGGGCCATTTACGCCGGATGGGTACTGCAATTGGGTAATTCGCTATATGTGTGACAAAGCAGACCAGGAACTGATTGATAAACTAACACCGGAAGAGCTGGATAAAGGTAAAAGCAGTGAAATTATGTTGTTTCAACTATTTGTGGCGTCCATAGATGATACGAGTATTAAGCAGCAACAACTGGTTACTACGAGTATATTTGCGATATTTTGGCCGAGAATATCGCCCGACAAGAGATTTGTAGCCTATCTACTCTATAATGAACCATCTGAAGAGACGGCATTGAGATTTGACCTTTATCTGGCCTCCATAAAAGGTGATGTTAAAGTAATGCGATTGGCCGATTATGTTGCCTTAGGTTACTCCTGGCGCGATGATAGCAAGGCGATTACCTATATCGAGAACTCTATCAAAGAAATTGATCAGGACTATTCTGTGGGGACCTTAACCAGTATAGAGGTAGCTGGTCCGAACGGTAAGCTTTTAGCAAAGCCCGTTCCCGCTGAGTCGACTGAAGAAGGTAGTGTGGCAGCTCATCTTCACACAGGCAAGATGACGCATTGGGCGGGAGTGTTATTCCATCCAAATATGAGGGTGCAACATACTTCAGGCCGGATCTTCTTTTCCAGTATCGCCATGAATTTGCCGGCGAGCACAATAGATGACAGGTTTTACTGGTCCGTATTCTGCTGTGACCTGGTAACCCGTAGCGTGACTAATATACTGCCACGACAAGTCTCAAGTCATTTGGTTGAGGATAATGCCACAGGCTATTTTGCCATCTCGCCGGATGGGAAGAAGATTTTGCTGCCTTTGAGAATGCACAGGTTTATGATATACACGCTTGGTGAATCGTCGGTCTTGAGCCCCATTGAAGAGTCGGAGGAATTTGGAGATTCAATAGGGAATAACTGGCAGATGATGCCGGCGTGGAAAGGCAATGATGAAATATCATGCCTTGTTTCTGAGAACAGTCATTTCCTGACCAGGCAGGGCCGGGAAAAGCATAATCGAAAAGAGATAGTCATTCTCGGAGCAGATGGTAAGCTCCGCAGGGTTTTGAGTGAAAACTGGCCTGGTGAGATATAGTCCGGTTCTGAATATAAATTGGAAGGGATCCCACCAATACCGCCTTTATAATCACTGATACCGCTTTTTTAAGATTGTCCGGACAACCGATTGTCTCTTCTATACTTACGAGGCGCAGGGGAGGATAGCAGCCGCCTTGAGAACCCTGTGCAACAAAGCATCGCAAATTTGGGACTTGGTATTTTTGAAGGATTGGGGTATATTTCTTAAAGTATCTATTTGGCCGGCATAATCACAGTGCGGAAGAAAAACCTGATTTTGATGGCGACCCACAAAAATTGTGGATGTTTTATATTTGTAACATAATTGCTTATGGCTGAGATAAGAAGAAATACCTGGCCCGCTAAAATAAAGAGGACTTTCACCTCAATACTACCTGTCTCCCAAAGACGCAAAGGTCAATGTATTAGCTGTGGGGCGTGTTGTAAGCTGCCTAATGTCTGCCCTTTTCTAAAGTACAAACCGGATGGCAAAGCTTACTGTTCCATTTACACAATTCGGCCTTTAAATTGCAGAAAATACCCGCGAACGGAATCCGAATTCATTACAGCAGATACATGTGGTCATAGATTTGACTAAGGCCTGCTTTTCGCACCACGTCTCGCAAAGGCAAACAAACTACCCAGGAGCAACAATACACACGTGGCAGGCTCTGGTATCACTTCAATGCTTTTCACATATACAACCTTGGGTGATTTTGCTTTTCCTCCTGCACCACTACTCATGCCGCCCGTATAGCCAAAATTTGCAACAGTGTTAACCAAACCGCTGCCGCCGGCACCGCCACCGCCGCCGAAAGATAGGCCCTTTTCCTCAACCAACGTACCATTTTCGGTCTGCCCAAATATCGCGATAACTATTTTTGGTTTATCAAGATAAACAACAGTGCTGGTTGCAGCCGGGTCGCTAACATCGCCCAGCCAGTAAAGGAATTGATAGCCTTGTTTCGGAGCTGCGGTTAAAGTAACCTCTGAATTTAGTTCAAAGTGATGAACGCCCGCTATCGGAGTTATTGCGCCGCCTTTGCTCGGCGTCTGCTGAAGGAGAAGCGCAACGTCGGGCGTCTGGCAATATGCGGGCGCAAACAACCAGCACACAATGATTGCGACGGCTGATATGAGCCCCCTCCATCCGATGAATGGCGGACCGCCCGGTTTCATCACATTCGCCCCCCAGCGATAAAATCAAGCTATGAATTCACACTTACATCCACTAATAAACAAGCGGTTGTAAGCTTCAATACTACTATTTAACCAAATTTGGCCCAAAAAGTCAAGTTTTTTCTCGAATTTGCAGCCTTTACAGCCGAACAGCCCACATGAAACTGGTTGGGATATTTCGTAATAGATTATTTATGGGACTTCTAAGATTAGAAAATATGCAGAATTTTTTAGTATAATTTTTCAAAAAAATGGCCTTATCCAATTAATAAACGTCTACTTACCAAGATATACATCCTATAAAATGTCTTTCTTACCAATGCTGTAATGTTCTGTAGCTTTTAATTTGATCGGTGGCTGCGTTGCGTCGCTGAAGCTTCCAGCCTTCGCAGCCGCTTCCACCCTCCGTAGCGGGGCTACTGCGAAGGACGGATCGGCACAGTAGGCTTTGGAGCGTTGGCGACCTCAAGCGAGTCCAGAAAACCTGTCCCCGCGAAAGCGGGGAACTGGACGAGCCTGGGGATGGCTCTTAGTTCGACTTTTGCACTTTTGACTCTGTCTGACTGCATAAGTCCTTGTAGCAAATATACTTACGATTAAGCACAGCAAGACAAAAACGGTTGCTGTAAGTGCCGT
>Ga0315539_1000855_pt1 | contig 22783 bp, 9 predicted proteins | sample SalMarSW160150MG_FD_203097 | JGI IMG/M metagenome (GOLD analysis project Ga0315539, IMG submission 203097) | Salt marsh sediment microbial communities from the Plum Island Ecosystem LTER, Massachusetts, United States - Salt Marsh Sediment SW1601-150 ... | reverse complement strand
CACTGGTTATCTGTTACCAGGTTATTGTCATTGGTCCAGATCTCGTTCCAAGTACTCCCGTTGTTAAGGCTCAGCTCAATTGAGGCTGTATCCTGGTTCTCTACATTCAACCACCGCAGGAAATTTAATTTAACATTATTGTAATAATAAAGATCAAAGGTAGGAGTGACCGCCAGATTCCCATATTTTGGTACGTTGGGCTCATAATCGCCTGCAAGAAATCCGAGCCCGGTCAGGTCGTTCCCGATGATCATCGTATCACCTGCCGCATAGAGCGGATCTTTATTGCCGAGATAGATACCACCCAGTCCATGGGGTCTGTTTCGTTGGAAATCACCGGATAGCACCCATCCCTTATCAGTAACGAAATCATCATAAAAAACCGCTTCATAAATCGTCCGGTTACCGGAAGGCGAAGCCTCAACCGCAGGATAGGTGGTTCCGTTTATATCCATTTTATCCGCTTCAATGGCCAGATCTATGGTATTGAGGTGTGCTGCCCCTGATTTTACGTCACAGGTGATCCAAAGGGAGGTATATCCGGTAGGAAGGTTCAGGTTCAGGCCGGAAAAGAGGGCTTTACCGGAAGAGAAAGATGCCGAATCATAAAGCTCTGAAGCGTAAAAATCCTTGTTTGAATGGTTGACGAATAACTTTACTCCGTTCGTTTCGATGTCACCATCCGAACTATTCAGGGATTTCACCTCCAGGGAATTCAGGGGAACACTGCCTATGTTTCCTTTAACCTTGACATCGACCTGAAGCAAAGGATTATATTTTGAACCGGTTGGTATCGGATCCGTACTTTCCTGGGAAATGGTTACCTCATCCACATACCGGTCCAGTTCGCCCGTTTCCACTATTGTTACATCATCAATGCATACTCCCCAGCCACGCTTTGTGGTGGCTTTAAAAGCGAAATAACAGGTTGAACTGAATGCTTCTTCAGGAATCAGTATCGTCTGTTCTGTCCATGATTCAACCGCCTCGGTATACTCTGCAAGCTTATTGGCTTCAACCCAGCTGCTGTCGAAATGGGTTTTATAATAAACCCTGAGCTCATCATTGTGTGATCCGAATGTTTCACTGTTCCAGGTCATCTGTGCATGCCGGAATCGCAGTTCGGTCAACACTGAAAATTCCAGGTCAATGGGAGGAGTTATTAGTATAACAGATTCATTACCGAGACTTTCATACCAGTAGAGTGCATTGACTGTTCCGCTGTATGCATTGGTGGGTCTCCTGCTTCCAGGTATCTCTGGATGTTGCGTCCCTCCACCGTTAACAAACTCCCAGATCCTGTTCGGGGAAACTTCAAGCTCAGTGGTCCACCCGGGAGGCTTTTCATCGGGATAATCATCAAAAGTTTCGAAGAAAAGAGTGTCCTGCGCATGCAACCAGTGTGATAGTATAAGTGTCAATGCTGTAAAGAAGATGATTTTTTTCATGATTCTGTGTTCTAAAACATTCATTTTTTTACGAATAGAAAATGTATTGGTTTCAATAAGTTATGTTAATTTGATGAATTGACCGGTAAATGAGTCCGATGGTTAAAATCAATGGATAAAATTGCAATTCTGTCAAACCAAATGCAAATATGTCCGTATAAACAACCATATTTATGATTTTAATGAAGTTCCTGGCGAGACATAAATTCCTTCTGGTACTCCTGTTTGGGTTGCATTCCTTCACCGGTTTTTCCCAGACCGATGTTGAGTTCTGGTTTGTCGCTCCTGAGATAACCGAAAGCCATGGCATCTTCCCGGGGGGTGAACCGATGTACTTCCGCGTTTCAGCAATGGATTTGGCAAGCACAGTCAGGATCCATCAACCCGCACGACCGGCCGGGCTCGATACAACCTTCTTTGTCCCGGCAAACAGTACCGTTTCCATTGATGTTACACCTTTTGTGAATGACCTTGAGAACGATATCTATGATACTCCCCTTAACAAGGGAGTACACATCACATCAACAAACCTGATCACGGTGTATTACGATGAGGATGAGTTTTACAACCGCGATATTTTTGCGCTGAAAGGCAGGAACGGCCTCGGATATAACTTTTATACTCCCTTCAATGACCTTTGGAGGAATGGAATATACAACCCGGTTTTACCCTATTCAGCTATCGATATCGTTGCCACAGAAGATAATACTCAGATCTGGATTACACCTACGGCAAACGTTAAAGGAAATCCGGTAGATCATCCTGCAGGGATACCCTACATGGTAACCCTGGATCGTGGAGAGACCTATTCGGCCAGGGCTGTTACACAGCTTGCAACAGACCATCTGGGAGGAACACACATTACGTCAAACAAACCCATTGCGGTCACCATTAAAGATGATTCCACTTGGGCCCAACCCCAGGGTTGTAAAGACCTTATCGGAGACCAGATGGTTCCCGTTCAGCGGGTCGATGGCCGAAGGATCGTGGGTTATGAGTATATTGTAATGAGAGGAAAGATCAACCTGATCAATCCGACTGCAGTTCCTCCCGATCCTGTCGGTGTACCGACAGGAGAGCGGGTGTTTATTATGGCAATCCAGCCCAATACCCAGGTTTTTATCGATGGTGTCTTTTATGCAAATATTGCTTCTGCCGGCCAGCAGGTACGATACGAGCTGCGCAATAACTCCACCCACATCATGGGTGACAAACCCTTGTATGTCCTGCATGTGTCCGGGTTTGGATGTGAATTTGGCGGAGCCGTATTGCCTACCATTGACGGCTGTACCGGTTCACTTGAGGTTAGTTTTACACGGTCAACGGCTGGAGGAGACAATCGGTTTTTCCTGAATTTAATGACCCTCGATGCCGCCAAGAATGCCTTCACCATGCATTACGAGGATGGTTCAACATTTGACATCCCGGCCAGCTGGTTCGAACCGGTTGGGACAACCGGCTTCGTTTGCCTGAAGAACGTCAACAAAGAATTTGCCAATGGAACAGGAGGAGGCGTTCCCCAGAACCAGGTGGTGAAAATTACAAATTCAGCGAGCGTTTTTCATCTTGGATTGATAGAGGGTGGACCAACATCCGGATGCAAATATGGCTATTTCTCAGATTACGCTGAATCCAGGGGAGAGGCACTGGTAGTAGAATCCGGGTCTCAATCTATCGGAAGATGCTTCGGTGATACCGTACAACTCAGGGCATCCGGGGGTCTGACCTATACCTGGTCACCATCCGATTACCTGAGCGATCCATTTATTGCCAACCCAATTGCAGCCCCGCCACCGGGTGTTTATAACTATACGGTTACCATTACCAGACCCTGTTTCCCGGATACTACATTTACCATCATCGTCGGGATATCCGATGAGATTGAAGCCTACTTTGAAATGGATAAGTGGTACCTCTGTGCTCCCGATGCGGTTACCATAAATAATGAATCGTTTGGTGTCGATATATCGGATACATTAAATGTCCAGTGGGATTTTGACCTTGATGACCCGTTTAACGGGTATGTTTACGATACCAATGCCGTCTTTCAACATACCTTTACGAATACTTCCGATACCATCCAGCGAACGACAATACAACTGGTGGTATGGAATACCGATGGCTGCATCAGTCAGTTCCAAAGAGATCTTATGGTCAGACCTGAAATAACCGCGGGCTTCGTGCCCGATGTTGTGGATGGTTGTCAGCCGGTAACCGTCAATTTTACCAATACCTCCACCGGGAATACAGATCGCTATAAATGGGACTTCGGCGATGGCAATTCTTCCAACGATTCCGATCCTGCTCATACTTATTTCAATTTTGGAATGGCAGACAGCATGTATCACGTGGAGATGGTTGCCATATCCCCATTCTACTGTTCCGATACGGTTGAAACGGATATATCCGTCTATCCCTACCTCGAAGCCGACTTTCGTGTTGATACTGTAAGGGGTTGTAGCCCCTTTACCCTGGGTATCGATAATAATTCTGCAGGCTATATTGAGGAATACGAGTGGGACCTGGGAGATGGCAACTTTTCCAACACTTCAGCACCCACCTTTACACATACTTACGTAAATGCTACTGCTGCACCTCAGCAATTGACGGTTCAACTGGTGGTGAAGAACAATACCCATGGTTGCACCGATACACTCAGGCGGGTGATCACAGTTTACCCTGAAGTAACCTCAGCTTTTGCTGTCGACAACGCGATCGGATGCCATGCCCTGGAGGTAAACTTCACCAATTTGTCCTCCGTAACAGCAACCATGTTCGAATGGGATTTCGGAGATGGTGGCTCGTCAGGAGAGACGGATCCGGTTCACCTGTTTGAAAACATGACGGCAAATAATGTCGATTATGATGTCCGGCTGGTGAGCACGACACCAAACCTCTGCCGGGATACATCCTACCAGACAATCCGGGTCCACCCGTTTATTGAGGCAGACTTTACCGTCAATGAATTCCAGGGATGTGCACCGTTTACCATAACAGTGAACAATGCATCATCCGGTGCCATTACAAGTTATGAATGGTCATGGGGAGACGGAACACCGGGTTCAGCTTCCAGCGCTCCTGTTTTGACACACACCTACAACAATGTCAGCCCCGTACCGGCGGTTTATCCCCTGCAACTTGTCGTTGAGAATGCTGATGGTTGTACCGATACACTGATCCGTAATATAACGGTTTACCCGGTCGTAATATCCCAGTTTACACAGGATGCAACGGAGGGATGTAACCCCCTGGGTGTGCAGTTTACCAATCAGTCGAATGCCTACGCAACCTCCTTTGTCTGGGAGTTCGGTGACGGAGGATCTTCCAATGAACGCGATCCATACCACCTCTTCGAAAACTTTAACCTGGTGAACGAAATACATACCACCAGACTGATTGCATATTCCGATCACAATTGTACCGATACATCGGAAATTGATATCACAGTGTATAATTACGTGGAAGCCGACTTTACCTTTGATGTTGGGGCTAATTGCACACCATTTGACGTTACCTTTAACAATGCCTCCCTTGGCGCAGTAGAGTACCACTGGGATTTCGGAGACGGTAACGATATTACTGTATTTGACACCAATCCTGTAATACACCAATATACCAATCCGTCTCCTACCAACCCCGTTACGTATGAAGTGGTGCTAACCGTCTGGAATGCTGATAACTGCATGTCGGAACTGAGACGGGATGTTGTGGTATACCCGGAAGTGATTGCAGACTTCTCTGCAAGTGTTCTGTCAGGCTGTCATCCCTTAACCGTTGATTTTACCAATAATTCCACCGGGGCACTGAGCTATAACTGGGAATTCGGCAACGGTCAGTCTTCCGATACCCTCAATCCAACGATGACCTTTGAGAATTTCAGCCTGAATGATACGACCTTCATGGTCCAACTGGTGGCTGTAAACAGCCAGTCCTGTACCGATACCTTTGTCGTCCCCATCCTGGTACATCCTTTCGTTGAAGCAGATTTTACCATTGAATACACGTCACAATGTTCACCGTTCGATGTTACAATATATAACTCCTCTACCAATGGGCAGCAATACGACTGGACATTCGATGGTGTACCCTACAGTACCGGGAGTACTGCTCCTATAAACCAGCAGTTCATTAACAACAGCTATACGAATTCCCAGACCTTTACAATCGATCTCCTGGTCACCAGTCCACAGGGTTGTATCTCAACCCTGTCAAGGGATATCAGTGTCTTCCATCAGGTGGAAGCCAGCTATACCAGCATTACTGAGGGATGTAATCCATTGAAGGTGGACTTTTCCAATACGTCTCAGGGTGGAGTGGAATACAACTGGGAATTCGGTGATAACGGTTCTTCCGTTGTTGAATCACCCAGCCATACCTATTCCAATCTGAGCAATGTGGATACTGTGTACGATGTGAAATTGCTCGTTACATCCGAAGATCTTTGCCGTGACTCGGTTTCAGGACAAATCACCGTCTTTGCTTCCCCAAAGGCAAGTTTTGTGGCAGATAATACCGTTGACTGCCCCCCACTGGATCTGACCATTGAGAATAATTCAACAGCAGGAGATACCTACACCTGGGATTACGGGGATGGATCACCAATCTTCGTAACCAATATACTGGATACAGTTATCCATACCTATGACAATACCATGGATGATATGGTGACCTACACACTGAAACTGACTGCGGAAACGGTACACGGATGCATCGATTCCATATCCCAGAATATAAACGTCTATCCCAGCATTGTTGTTGACTTTGAACGCGACTCAGCAGGCTGCAGCCCCTATTTCTCTTCATTTACGAATAACTCCCTGAGGGCTTCTACCTTTTCATGGGATTTCGGGGATGGTATATCCAGCATGCTGACACAACCATCCCATACATTCTTCAATGACATTGTAACGGATGTCACCTTCTATGTAACCCTGGTGGGAACATCAAAATACGGTTGTATCGATTCCATCACCAAAACGGTGACTGTATACCCCTCTCCATTAGCTGAGTTCAACGTGATACCGGTATACCAGTATTTCCCGGATGTTACCGTAACCGTTGATAATGAAACCAATGCGGGCTCGTGGAATTATTACTGGCAGTTTGGCGATGGAAATACTTCTGTGCTTCAGGAACCGGGCAACCACGATTACCCAACCTGGGGGGAATATACCATTTCACTCAACGTATCCAGTGCCAATTGTGCCGACTCAATTGAGCACAACATACGGATTTTCCCACCCCTGCCAATCTCAAATTTTGTACCGGATATCACTGCAGGATGTGAACCGTTGACCGTACCATTCACCAATAACTCCGATTATGGAAACGAATATTACTGGGATTTTGCTGATGGTAATACTTCAACCGAATATGAACCGACACATACATTTATCGACCCGGGTGCTTATCAGGTAATGCTCAGGGTTACAGGAGAAGGAGGAGTTGATTATTCATTTGAACCGGTGGTGGTGTATACCAAACCGAACGTTAACTTCATTGTAGAACCGTCCCTGGTAATGCTGCCGGATCAGCCCATTAAACTCTATAACCTGACGGAGTACGGTGATCATTACCTCTGGGATTTTGGCGATGGCGGAACCTCAACCGAGAAGGAATTGTCTTATCAATATACGGAAGTAGGAACCTATGACATCACCCTGACAGCCTGGACGGTTAATGATTGCGTGGATACACTTGTCATGCCCGGTGCAGTAACCGTGGAGGGTGAGGGGTATATCTATTTCCCGAATGCATTTTTCCCGAACCAGGATGAGTCAAGTGGTGGACACTATTCTCCTACCTCCCAGGCAAATGATGTATTCCATCCGCTCTATAAAGGAGTGGATATATACAACCTGAAAATTTTTACACGCTGGGGTGAGTTCCTGTTTGAAAGCAATGATGTTACGATCGGATGGGATGGATATTATAAGGGAGAAGTATGCAAACAGGATGTTTATGTATTTAAGGCAGTTGGTAAATTCTATAATGGGAAACCATTCTATGTTGCCGGCGACGTTACACTGCTCCTGAGAAGATAACTGCCTGACAACGGAAGTTGCCAGAAGTGAAAGATCCCATGGTGAAACCCTTCCATTGCCTGTTGAAATACTATTCATCGTATCACTTTTCCAGAAGAAAAGCGTATTTTTAGCCGGTCGATCGGATCCGTTCACTTTTGCAGAACAGCAAGCATCGATGAGAAACCTGTATAACCGGAATGTGACCATTCAATGAAGAAACTTTTCCTGGTTAATGCCAGTACTGAAAAATACCCTTACCCTGTTCCTCCCATCGGATTGTGCCTCCTGGCTTCAATCCTCCGGAAAGATTTCCACATCAGGTTATTCGACGGGATAGCAGATGAAGGGAAAGACCTGTCCCGTGAAGTGGCAGCATTTATGCCGGATTACATTGGTGTCAGTATCCGGAACATCGACGATATGGTGATTGGCAAACCCAATTATTATGTCGATCAGATCTTCCGGGATTTTATTCTTCCCCTGCGCAGCTACCCTGCGGCTCCCCTTATCCTTGGCGGAAGTGGATTCAGCATTTTCCCGGATGAACTGATGACCCGGTTTGAAGCCGACTACGGGATCGTCGGTGAAGCGGAGCAGTCATTTCCCAGTCTGCTGGAAAACCTGGAGAACGGTCTGGATGTGACCACTATCCCGGGAGTGCTGACAGGAGGGATTGAACGGAGCCGGAATGCCTTCACTGTACCTGATTTTGACCTGGATAACCTCCCTTTTTCCGAAATCGACAGGCACATCGATTTTTTACCCTACCGCACAAGGGGAGTTTATTCCATCCAGACCAAACGGGGATGTAATCACAAATGCATCTATTGTACCTACCCCATGATCGAGGGTAGACAGTACCGGTTCAGGAACGTGAAGGATATTGTGGAAGAGATCAGTCAGGCTTTGCAGCGAATGGGTGAGGTGACTTTTGAATTTGTTGATTCTACCTTTAACGACCCGCCCGGCTGGGCAGAATCAATCTGCCGGGAGATCATCCGGCGGAAGATAAAAACGAAATTCAGAACCATGGGCATTAACCCGGCACACACAAGCAGTGAGCTTTTCAGACTGATGATCAAGGCAGGTTTTTCACAGATCGATTGTACCCCGGATTCGGCATCGCAGAAAATGCTGGTTAACATGGGAAAGAATTTTACGATCGAACAGCTTAAGAACACCGCTTCCCTTCTCCGTGAGATAGACCTGCCAGCAATGTGGTTCTTTACCTTCGGGGGACCCGGTGAAACTGAAAAAACAATGGAAGAAACCTTCCTGTTTATCGATGAATGGATCAATAAGAACGATATGGTCCACATGACAACAGGCCTGCGGATCTACCCGGGCACTCCGCTATACAATATTGCACTGCAGGAAAAACAGGTAAGAAAAGAAGATCCGATGCTGGAACCCCGGTTTTATATCTCCGGTGCACTGGGAAAAGAGAAAATTGACCGGATCATTTCCGGGGCGGTGAAGTCCCGCCCAAACTGGATCCCTGCAGAGGAATCAACCCCTGCAAAAGAAATGCTTGAAGAAGCCATGCGGATAAGAAGTGAGGATAAGTTGACAGAACCGATGTTCCGAACACTGATCCGCCTGCGGAATCAAGGATTTAACAGGTAATTAAAGATATTTAGGTCGACTGCGATTTACCTCCGAACAATAATTCATGGCACCAAACCATCGGGTAATCCCGATAGTATGTAGGTCGACTCTCTTGCCGAAGGCATTCCTTTGGAAGAGTCGACAAGGCGACTTGGAAAGTCGCCCTACATTGTTTTTTGGTACTGTAATCTATCGGGTGAAGCAGAACGTAGAGACACCAGGCATAGTGTCTCTTTCAACACGATTTGAAAAATTTACTATATTGCACTACCATGAGAAGTCGATCAATCATTAGGACAACCTCCGCTTCGGTTCTCTTTCTTGTTCTGCTGCTGCCATCCAGTGCTCAGCAATACCAGTTTGACCGGTATGAAGCCATTGCCGGAGTGGGGACAACAACCATCTTCGGCGATATCGGAGGATTATCCACCCGCGCGGCACTTTCTGCCGGTATACGGTATACCATTCAATATCGGATCAGCGTTAAGGGAAGCCTGAACCTGGGTTGGGGGTATGGTACGGATAAAGGATCCGATAATGAAAACAGGGGGTATATATATAATACCTTTCTTATCGAACCATCGGTCCAGGCTGAATTTCATTTTTATCGCACCAGGGGAACAGGTTATAACCGCAAAGGATACAGACTCGAGGTTCCCCGTTTCGGAATCTATGGATTCGTAGGACTAGGAGCGGTTTACTTCGAACCCATTCCGGGAGGAAACCTGGAGGAAGACTTCACGAATGACTTCCGGAATGTGGCTATTGCATTTCCTGCCGGAGTGGGAATTCAGGTGGGAATAGCCCGGAGATTAATGATCGGGATTGAACTGGGAGGACGGTATGTACGCACCGATTATATTGACGGATATACATCGGATAATTCAAAATCGCTCGATGTCTATTACCTTGCCCTGCTGAACGCAGCTTACCGCTTTAACTCCTTCTCCTTTAAACGGGGATTTCAATGATGAAGGAAGAACTGATCGATAAACTCTGCCGGGGAGATATCTCTGCTGAAGAGCTGGAATCTTTGTTGGAGCTGATCGATAAGCACGACTTTCGCCGCATCATAAAACGCATTTTTGACATCAATGAGGGTGATGTGATCAATCACTCGTCGGCAGATAAGGGAATTGCAGGTTTCCTGAACAGTTCCGGGAAAAGGCTCAAAAACAGGAGATTTAACCGGGTGAAACGGAAACGGTCATTTCGTGCAGGGAGAAAAATCATCCTGGCTGAAGGAGACTCCTGGTTCGAATACCCCTGGTTTATCCGTGATGTGGTCGATTGGTTGCTGAAACTGTCCCCTTACCCGGTTTACAGCCTGGCATTTGGCGGAGACTGGGTCGCCAATATTCTCTATGAAGGGGAATATATCGATGAATTGAGCCTCTACCAGCCCGAAGTATTCCTGATCAGTGGAGGCGGAAATGATATTGTTGGTGAACAGCGCCTGGCAAAACTGGTGCACAAACGTTCACAGGTGAATTCCACTCTGTTACCGGAGGATGAAACCCTGATCGGGAGATTGATGCAGGATGGGTATACGGATGTTCAGGCAAAGCGGATCGTGGTTGGAAGAAAATTCATAAACAAGGACTTTACGGCATTGATCAACCTTTTCCGCATCATGTATTCCCTGGTTTTCCGGGGAATCGAGCTGTCCGGGAAATTCCCGGATATGAAGATCATAACCCAGGGATACGACTTTGCCATCCCCTCCGGCAACAGGAATCCCTTTGTTTTTCCACTGCGCTTGCTGATGGGCAATGGAAAATGGCTCTATTATCCCTTGCTGCTAAAAGGAATAACAGAGAAGGAAGAACAGCGAAGTGTCGTTGCCGCACTCATCCATGAATTCAATGAAATGCTGATCGGGGTGGGGAAGGGGAGAAAACAGGTATACCATGTTGACAGCCGGGGTGCTTTGGAGGACCACGAATGGGCGGATGAACTGCATCCGAACGGCAAAGCCTTTAAAAGAATCGCCCGTACCTTCCTGGAATGCATCGATTCAACCGATCCGGGGAAAAAAATGTTCCGCGTTCGGGACAAAGGCGTAATATAAAACATCCATTATAAAGTTTTAAAATTCTTTTAAATAATTATAACGATGAAAAAGACTCTTGTTTATCTGTTTACAGTTATTATCTGTCAGATCATGTTTCCTGCAGCACAGGCTCAGGTAACATCTGTCGATAAAGCACTCCGTGGAGTGGATAAATACATTGAGAACGCCATGCAGGAGTGGGAGGTTCCCGGGCTTTCAGTGGCTGTTGTAAAAGATTCTTCTGTTGTCTGGGTTAAGGGGTTTGGATACCGGGATGCGGAGAAAAAGTTGCCGGTAACCGGCGAAACCCTCTTCGCCATCGGATCCTGCACAAAAGCGTTTACGGCCGTTGCGGTTGGGCGACTTGTGGATGAGAATAAAGTTGACCTCGATGAACCGGTCATCACATACATTCCAACCTTTAAAATGTATGATGATTACGTTACCAACCACATGACTCCAACCGACCTGATGTGCCACCGCTCGGGTTTACCAAGGCATGATTTCGTCTGGTATGGTAAGGACCTGTCACGCGATGAGCTGTTTAACAGACTTCAGTACCTGGAACCGTCAAGAGGTTTCAGGTCTGCGTACCAGTATCAGAACCTGATGTTCATGACAGCCGGTATTCTTGTGGAGGAAGTTTCCGGGATGAAATGGGAAACGTTTGTAAAGGAGAGGATCTTCAATCCGCTGGAGATGAACAAATCGAACTTCTCCGTGAACGATATGCAGAAAGCAGATAATTTCTCTTACCCCTATTCGAAAAAGGATGAGAAAATTACACGGGTACCCTTCCGGAATATCGATGCTATTGGTCCGGCAGGCAGCATAAATTCCAATGTCCTCGAAATGGGCAACTGGATCATCATGCATTTGAACAATGGAAAATTTAATGGAAAAGAAATCGTTTCGGAAAACTTTTTGAAACAGGCACATGCGCCGCAAATGGTCTCTTCCCAAACCATGACAGATGAGATTTTCTTCTCAAGCTACGGACTGGGTTGGAGCATCACTTCCTACAGGGGGCATTTCCGGTGTGAACATGGTGGCGGAATTGACGGCTTCATCTCAGACGTGAGTCTCTACCCAAGGGATGGCATAGGCGTTGTTGTGCTGACCAATTTTGATGGCGCTGCCATAACGGGTGTGGTCCGGAATTATATTGTGGACCGGTTACTTGGACTGGAAGAGATAGACTGGCAGGAGAAACAGTTCGAACCGGTGAGGGAAGCAAGAGAAAAGGGAGAGGGTCCGGAAGTTGAGGATGTCAGCAGACTGAAGGATACAAAACCATCTTTTCCCCTGGAGGAATATACCGGCAGCTATGTACACCCGGCATACGGAACCGTAACGATATCGTTATCGGATAGCCAGCTGATAGCAGCATTACAACCTTTTCAACTGAAACTGAACCATTATCACCTGGATATCTTTGAGGGAGAAGACCCGGATATCGGAAAACAGAAAATCAAATTTCACTACAACGTTCAGGGAGAAGTCAATAAATTAACCATGGAACTGGAAACGGGCGTATCGTCTATCGAATTCGTCAAGGAACCTGAAGTGAAAGAACTGGAAAAAGCAGAACTGGAAAAATATACCGGCGAATATGATTTTGGAGGGGCAATCATAAAAATTTACATAACCGGTGAAAAAACCCTCAATGCATTCATTGAGGGACAACCTGAATACGAATTAATCCCGGTAAAAGAACATGTATTTGCGCTGAAAGGACTCGACGGATTCCGGATTATTTTCAATGTAAATGAAAAAGGGGAAACCATTGAACTGGTTTCTGAACAACCCAACGGGTCGTTTAAAGCAACAAGAAAGTAAATTTTAAATCAACAACCCTGAATCGAAGGGAAAACCACCCGATGACCGGGGAATCCCATGCGTTAATTGAAGGCAGTTAATTCCATGATATTACTCACGGGGTAGGTTCGAGTCACCCCGTGAGTAAAAAAGTGTTACCAATCACTTTTTACTGAATCGCAGGTTCCTCACCCGGCTTCCCGAAAGGAGAAAACCGGTGATCTCACCACCCTCCCGCTGGAATTCCAGCTTTCGGAACCACCAGGCATTGCCCCGGAACGTATCTTTCCTGGTCGGCATAAGCGTAATCTCCTCATGCCTCCTGTGCGTGGCCACCAGGGTGTCATTCTGAACTGTCAGATCATAAACTGTCCCCAGCTCATCGCTGTAATAGGACCCTTCATATTCTTTAAGATCTCCAAATCCTTCTATTCCCTCCGAAATTCTCCTACCGGTCAGTTTATCCTCCTTGAATTCAATGGTCAGGATTACTTCCTTTTCATCATTCTCCCCGAAGACGGCATAAGCTTCTACTTCTTCAATATAAAACCTGGTTTCACTCATTGCGCTGAGCAGGTTTTTGTTTCCATCCCAGCCCTGCTCGATCCATAACCGGTTATCCTGGATGTAGAATTTTGCCCAGAGATCATACTGCAGCTCATAAATTCCTTCATATTGTTTCAGCGTTTCCGGATCAACGGTAATAAAATCCTTTTCACCCGGTTTCTCGGTTGGCTCTTTTTCTTCAACCGGATCCATCTGCTCTTCAAGAAACACGGCTGCAATTTCCCTGGACAAAACGGACGGATTGGCATAAGCAGCGTTCTGCAAAACAACGACTCCCAATCTTTGATCCGGGAACCGTCCGGCATAGGAGCGGAACCCTGCATCCCCTCCGCTGTGCCCGATTAACTGCAATCCACGGTATGTACCGTGACTCAACCCCAGGGCATAATCAATAGTATCGCCATTGTTCAGGATGCCGCGCTGATGCATTTTTGCAAGCAGCTCCTGCTCACCCAGATCTCCCGTTTCCAGGTTGATAAGCCATTTGCCCAGGTCTTCGGCAGTGGTGAACAGGCTGGTTGCACCGCAATTGGCATAGCTCAGAACACTCTTTTTGTAGATGCTGTCATTGATAAGGGAATAGGAGTATGCCCGGTTCTTTACGATCATCTGGTGATCATCATGAAAATGGGTGTTGGTCATTTCCAAGGGTTCAAATATTCGTTGTTTGCAGAATTCAGGGAATGACTGATCGGACACCTTTGCTACGATTTCCGCCAGCAGTGTAAAACCGCTGTTGCAATAGAGGAATTCGGAACCCGTTTCAAAGTTCAAATCCTGCTGGTGTTCCAGGGTCCGGATGATCTGCGACCGGGTGATCACATCATCCAGCCGCCAGCCTGCCATGGCTAGCAATTCCCATTGGTCCCGGATACCGCTGGTATGGGTTGCCAGATGGCGGATGGTAATGGTCCGTTCAAATTCAGGAATGTTTGGCAGGTACTTCCGGATATCATCATCAAGCGACAGCTTCCCTTCCTGTTCGAGGAGCAGGATGGCAAACGCTGTGAATTGCTTCGATACCGAAGCAACATGAAACGGTGTTTCCCGGGTCACTGGGATCCCGTATTCCAGGTTGGCAAGACCCCGTTCGGTAGTATAAAGTATCTTACCATCCCGGGTAATGGCAACAGCACATCCCGGACCATCTTCCGGTACCTTCACAGCAATTATACTGTCAACTTTCACCTGGTAATTTTCCTTCCCTTTTTCCGGGGAGACACAGGATGATAATGCTATCAGACCTGCAAACAATAAAATTTTTGTAGTATGGCCCATCTTTTTTATGCGTTATTTTTGAACTAAGTAGAGAATAATCTGTTTATTCAGTGAAAGATAATAAATTCGTAGTTTTTATAACAATTGAAACCGATGAAAGAAAAGACAGTCCTGGTCACCGGAGCCAATTCAGGCATTGGCAAAGTCACCGCCCTTGCACTTGCCCGTATGGGTTCGCATGTTGTGATGCTGTGCAAAAACAAAGAGAGAGGAGAAGCAGCTCATAAAGAGATCATCCAGGTGAGTGGAAACAGCAACGTGGACCTGATGATCTGTGACCTCTCCGATATGGATTCGGTCCATGCTTTTGCCAATGATTTTCTTCTCCGGTACAATCGGCTGGATGTCCTGGTGAACAATGCCGGGGGCTATTTTGATAGAAGAATTATGACTCCGGATGGCTATGAGTACACTTTCGCCGCGAACCATCTCGGTCATTTCCTGCTTACGAATCGTCTGATTGATCTGATCAGGCACAGTGCCCCGGCACGGATCATCAACGTCAGTTCCAATGCACATCAGACAGGGCACATCCGTTTCAATGACCTGATGGGAGAGAAACGGTACATTGGCTGGATGGCATACAGCCAGGCAAAACTGGCAAATATCCTGTTCACCTATGAACTGGACAGACGACTGACAGGAACCCGGGTAACCGCGAATGCTGTTCATCCGGGATTTGTCAATACAAATTTCGCGAACAATACATACTCCTTCATCAGACCGCTGGTAAGGCTGGCACAATGCTTCGCACGCAGCCCGGAAAAAGGCGCTGAGACTTCAATATACCTCGCCTCGTCACCTGAGGTGGAAGGCATCAGCGGGAAATACTTTTTTAATAAAAAAGAGCGAAGATCCAACCGGGAATCCTATGATAAGGAAATAGCCAGGCGGCTATGGGATGTGAGTGAAGACCTGGTGAATACCATCTGAATCAGGTATTGGCGGAATGATCAGGTGCTGAAAAGAACTCCTGTGTCCCCTGATCCATGATACACTTTCCTATTCATCATAGATTGCAGTCAGACAATTTATTGCCGCGCTAGAACTGTCTCAACTCCAATTCCGATGGAGTTGAAACTGTATTCTTACCTTTTGAATAAAATTTCTGTTCTGATTAGGGGAACCGATTCAGGGCTGGAGTCACCTGAGATACCGTACATGCAACCTGGGACGCAATTCCGGATCGGGATGATCGCTGGATGCAAAATACAACCCCCGGATTCCCTCCTCTGTTTCGAGCAGCAGGAGGAAACCAAAACTGTTTTCCCTGTTATTGATCATATCCTGCACCAGGAGGGTCGCATCAATTTCAGGGTAATCTTCCTCCGGCTCCGAGCTGCTATTGATAACCACCCGGTTGGTGATTACGCTCGAAGGTTGGTTGCTCCAGGTAACGGTGGTCTCATTCCAGCTTGTGGTGATTCGTTGCAGAAAAGCCGTATTGGGACCCGTAGCTACACTGTGCACTGAATCAGATCCTTCGGCATACCAGAGGGATAAGTAGGCCATCAGTATCTCTGAACCGTCAGGTATCTCCGACAGGTCAAATTCAAAAAGAGCCCGCTGGATAAGCGGTGGCCCCTGGGATGTGGTTACATTCGAGGTCAGTTCATGAACATCACCGTAATTCTGATCCGGATTATTGCTCCGGATAATGGCATCTTTACCGCCCTGACCATCCGGCTGAAGGATCAGGACATCCATCTTCGGTCCGTCATCACTGCCACACTGAACGGTCAGAAATACAAGAATAATGAGCAGGATGGAGTGAATGTTTCTTTTCATAGATCAGGGAATTTAGCGGATAATCACTTTTTCCGAATGGTGCCAGTTGTCTCCCCGGATCACCACGAAGAAGATCCCTTTACCAAGGGTTCCCAGGTCCAGCTTCTCGATACCGTCCGTTAACAGCTTTTTCTGGGCAACCAGAATGCCGGTGGAAGTGAATACTTCGACATGACAGGGAGAGGTAATCCTGCGGCTGGATTTAATGTACAGTGTTCCACTGGTGGGATTTGGATAGACCTCAAACTTTTTTGTGCCCGGCAGATCAGGAAGTGTTGTCAACAGTAAAAAATGGACGCCAAAGGTGCGATTTTTGGTAACAAGGACATTGATCTCAGGCTGATGGGAGATGATCACCCCGTTCTCCAGCCAGGAAATGAAGTCATACCCTGGCTCAGCGGTTGCAACAAGTGTGGCTGTTTCACCGTACCGGTAGCTTCCTCCACCCGTTATCGATCCTCCGGCAAGGGGCATGGGATAACCGGTAATTTCATAGATTCGGGCTTCAAAATTGGCTATGAGAATCCGGTCTGCAGTGACAGTAAACTGGAAGGATGGATCTGCTGAAACAACCGTTCCGCTCTCGGTCCAGTTTGTGAAATCGAATCCCTCCGATGGGTTGGCTGTGACAAATGCCGTTTCACCATACGTGTATGTTCCTGCTCCACTGACTGTCCCCCCGTTCCCAGGCTGTATGAAGGTGTTAATTGTAAAGTTGAGTAGCTCGAAATGGGCTGTCAGTGACCGATCTGCAGCAGCGGTGAAACTATAGGTTGCTTTACTCGAAACAACTTCTCCCTCCTCGGTCCAGTGAACGAATTCATAACCGGGCGCAGGTGTCGCGACCAGGTTTACCCATCTTCCGGCATAATACTCCCCGCTTCCCGTTATTGTACCCCCTTCCGGGGGATCCGCAACGGCGGATACCTCAAACGATTCCATCCCGACATAAAAGGATATCGTTTCATCCGCAGCGGTAACGGAACTGATTCTCAATCCCCCTGCTGTATTGTTATGCAGGAAACAGTTGGGATCGGTCATTTCGTTGATCACTGTTCTTCCAACAGTGGATGAGAAATGGGCATTGCCCAGTATACCGTTTTTGGTAACCGTTCCCCCCGGCCGGTAAATATACACCTCGTCGAAAACGGTCTGGTTATCGAAATTTGCATTCCCGCGAAAATCAGAGTTGATGCGGTATACCAGTAGCCCGTCTCCGGGCAGGTCCTCCTCAAAATCGCCGCTCCTTTTCCGGTATTCAACAATAAAGAATTCATTGGATGAAAAAGGAGAGGGTATTTTATAGCAGTTGTTGGTGGAAGAGGTCAGCGGATGCAGCGTGTAGGTCCCCGGTTCGGTAATGACCGGTATCGATGTGATCCAGGTTGAATCCGAATATTTCCATTTCATCCAGGCTCCCATGTGACCGCTCCCCTGTTCCATGATATCCCACGGTCCCACGGGATCCAGGTCGAGCCCGCCGTCGTCGTAGTGATAGAGATCGGGAGCACTCAGGGTATGGAACATTTCATGACAGAGGGTTTTGACGCTCACCTGGTTCTCGGGCTGAAAGGTGTAATCCCACACACGCTTACCGTTAATAAAGACCGGGTAGGTATAGAGCGCCCAGCGGTGAGCCCACAATAGTTCAGCCCATCCGTCCGATTGCCCTTTTATCATAAAGCAGACATTGTCAACATACCCGTCGTCATCCATGTCAACGTTCAGCCCGGCAGGAACCGGGTCATTCTCATTGATCCAGTTTATGGCATCCACCAGCAATTGGTGTTCCCTGAGTCGCGATTCCGTCTCGGTCTTATAACCGATCGGGTTAGTGGTTGCATCGTATGGCTGGAAATAACCCCTCGGATGGGAATCTTCGTACGACGCATTGGTTGTTTCCGGTTCGCTGCAGGCAGGATAGTGCGTGCTCTCAATGGTAAGCTGGTAATAGGATACCTCCTGGAAATAGGTTTGCAGGGATGCATCCTTCTGATTGTTTAGCTTGCTGTCATACACTGCCCGGGTGGTTTCTATTTCACTATCCCCGGAAAAACGGATGTAGATCACCAGGTTGTTGATCGTGCCGGCATGGGGCGCCTTGACAGCTTCTCCCTTAACCGGTATCTCAAGCCGCTTCCGCCGTTTCAGGTATTCATCCGTGGATATTTTCACCCACTTTTCCAGCCCGGCTGCTGCAGGCGATACGCTGTTCACCCGGTATGGTGAGGGGGTGATCTCTTCCCCGTCCCGGGTGGCATAATACCAGTACCCGTCATCACCGCGGATGATGGAATACCCTTCGGCGTCATGTACCCAGTTGAAAAACTCATCCCCCGACACATAACAGGTTATTTCCGTACCATCCGGCTGGGTGATGGTGTGGGGCAGAAAGGAAAAGGGCGCCCCTGCCAGGGTAAAAGTAAGAGAGAAAATAAACAGGTATGCAATGCATTTCTTCATCCGCCGGAACAATCTTTCAACCACGCAAAGATAATGGATAAAGTTTTAAGTCAATCGTTATTGGTTAATGGTTAATTGTGGGTAAACTTAAAATGAACCATTTTCTATCTATTGTATACTACCTATCCCGAATTCCAGGAGAAGCGCAGCTTTTAAGAATTTCAGGACTGCCTACTGCCTACTGCCTACTGCCTGCTGCCTTTTGCTTTCTGCCTGATTCGGATTGGAGACTGAAAACTGAAGACTGAAAACTGAAGACTGTTGACTGAAGACTGGCGACTGTGGACTGCCTACTGCCTGCTGCCTACAACTACCTGCTGCCTTTAACTTTCTGCTTACTACCTATTGCATACTGCGTACTGCGTACTGTTCACTGTTCACAGTTCACAGTTCACAGCTTCATCACTCCGCAACAATAATTTCAATCTCGAGCGTGATGCTCTCCCCTGCTGTCACCACGCTGCACCGCAGATCGAAACTGACGGTCGCTGCGGGGATAAGAAGGGTATCGGATGGTTCGTCCCCCGAATGATCACGCACCGTGGTCCACTCAGTTGCTCCGGACACCCGGGTCTCCCAGGTATACTGGTAGGGTGGAGTGCCGTTAAAAACGGTGGCGGTGATAGATACATCATCACCCGACAGGATAGTCGTTGGAAGGTAACTGATTTCAAGATGGATTGAACCGGTCTGGTGAACAGGTATAAACAATACCTCTCCATCACCATACAGAAAGATCTTACCGGTGCGTGAATTTGGATTGTCATTCTGATCACACAGAATCGTGAAATTGTTATCATTCTGCTCAGTTATTGATATCCATTCAGAATCTTCGGAAACATTCCAAGGATCACATCCGGTATAATTGGTCTCAATGGTAGTAGGGTCTTCAGTATTCCCCCTGTAATCAAAGGTAAGTTCTGAAAGCAGGAGATTAAAGGTTGGTGGAACTACTTCAATAGTGATATCACGGCATATCGTTGAATTTGCATCACCGGTTGCCCTCACATAATAAGTGGTTGTTGTAAGGGGTGCTATTACAATTTCAGAACCACTTCCAATGCATGTTCCTCCACAGGATCCCACATACCATTCCCATTCAGCATTTGATCCAAGTGATCCTCCTGAAACGGAAAGCCTGCCGGTACAGTTTTTAACAATAATGGCATTGTCTGTTAGGATAAAATCAGCAGGTGTGGATTCTTCAAAATATTGTTGGGTACAGTATGTTCTGGTTGTGTCTCCTTTATAAGGTTTAAAATGATAGTCAATACGCTTTACTATATTTTGATCGTGGTTTCTTATCAAGGTTAGTCTTCCAAAATCGTCATATTCATAAAAGGTAGACCTTTCATCCGGCGCTGTAATCGAACTGACACCAATGAGAGGCTGGTAAGTATATTTGGTTGTTCTTGACTCGACAGGATATAGATTCACATTTTCTTTATAGACTGAGTTGGTGGTTTCAGCTACAGGATAGGTCCCTGCCCACCCCCAGTTTATGGAGTGATACAAATCTCCGGGTGTATGGTACTGTAACGGGTTCCCATTACCATCATACTGATCAAAAATCAATTTTACTTCATACGCTGTTCCTTCCAATAGTTCATTGGATGCTGGTAGTAGCTGCGAACCATTGAAAAACCCGTAATTGGTTTTAGCCCCGGCAATTAACTGCCCGTTTTTTATTGACTCTTTTTTCAGGATCGTATTTACCATATGTTTTTGAACCAGACCGTTGTTTACTTCCGATGATTCAATCTCAGGATCCCCCGGATAATAGAATTTTTGGAGATAGATACTGCTGTCGCTCTCCACACGTTCTACCTGTTTTAATTGAAGATGATCAGGGTCATATAGATACGATTCAACAAATTGTATAGGATTCTCACCCTGTATATCAAATCGGCTTGTTTTCTTTACTTTCGGATAATTCCAGGAGGAGACATTGGCATATTTTTGATAGACAAATGCCGAATTCGATTCGGGGAATTTACGTGCGACCACAAAAGCTGGAATATAAACCAGGTGGGTGGAATCTTCAAATGAGTTGAACGCAATGGTTTCAACTTCCCTTAATAGCCCTTCATTTGATAGTTTTTCTGTTTGTTTTTTTAAACCCCTCTTCCAATCAAAGCTTGTGGCAGGTGGATATGGAAATGAAAGGTTGCTGATATCAGGGTACTCCCATGCCGATGTGAAGCGATGGATGGTTTTACCTGCAACAGGACTGGATTCTGTCACATGCCGGTATCCGATATGACTCCCCTGAGTGGAACCAAGCATATTGTTTCCGGATGAATATAGGGTTATGGGAGCATAGGAAATAGTCGCAGGATTATTTTCATCGTTTACATAATAGATTTGATCAGGTACATCGTAATAGGATGGCCATGATTGAAGAACCCCGCTTGATCGGATTATCCCATCATGATTTATAGAATAATCGAATTCTTTTATTCCAATTGTATCGGATTCATTGTCAATCTCAATGATCCTTTTTACCCGCAATCCACCTGCGATTTTGTGATTATAAGTTGCAACTGCCTTTCTCCATGTCAGACTGATATAACCGGTTTCTGATTCAATCCTGGGAATGAATTCAACCAGATATTTTCCTGGTTTCATGAGTATTGAAAAGGATTGTTGCATAATCCATTCATTCTTATCCGGATACCACCTGATCTGTTCTTTTCCAGAATAGGTCCTTTCGAAGATGATGTTTTCAGGATTACTGAACTCCTTTATAATGACCATGGATAAGGGAATGTCCAATCCAAATGTACTGACCTGATTCGGATGGATCTTGCTTTTGAAAAGGAATTCAATTTTCACCAGGTTCTCGTCTTCCTGTCCAATATCAGCTATTTCCGAATAATAATAACTTTCATCATCCTCCCAGATCCTTTTACCGGCAATAATCGTCAGATTTTCATAGTCATTGGAATAGATGGGATAGGTTTCGTCAAAGGGTGATACCGAATTGGAATATATAATCATTTCCGTGTAATCCCCTTCCTCATCTGATAAAGCACCGATTCTATAGTGCCCTGCTGTTACCCAGATGTTAAAAACTGCTTCCAATCCATGTGCCGTAATCATGTAATCCTGGAATGACAAACTGAAAATGGTATCCGGATCTTCATCAATATTGGGTTCATTTATGATAAAAATCTTTGAGAAATCGGAAGGGGGACTATCATCTTCGTCAGGTGAAGCATCCTTTATACTTCCTTTTAGAATATAAAAAAGAGGGATTATATTGATTTCCTGATCGTGGTTAATATTCAGGGATGCCATGTTTTGAGTCGAAGAATAATGAGTAGCATTATATGCAGATGAAATCCTGGATTGCATCGGTTTCCTTGGCAATGAGATGTATCCGAAATCATGTGGCTCAAACTCAAAAACGGTACTTCCCCCGGTTGGATAAACAATCCGTTGGAGTATCCCGGCTTTCATAAAGTCTCCATTTGGATCTCGGTTTGCACCCCGGGTTCTCCAGATCGCTTCAGATAACTGAGGCAGGTTCAGGTTTATCCCGGTTAGCTTTTCAATATTCTCACCTCTTGCATTATTGCCTGTTGGAGGAATACTGTCGTATTGCCTGTAATTCCGGATAGTAACCTCCGGAATAAAATATTCATTGTCTGCACCATTGAAATACCCCCAGTGATCCTGAGCATATGATCCTCTTGGGGGCAGAGGAGTTGAGTTGTAAAAGAACATATAAG
>Ga0315539_1000851_pt1 | contig 22852 bp, 18 predicted proteins | sample SalMarSW160150MG_FD_203097 | JGI IMG/M metagenome (GOLD analysis project Ga0315539, IMG submission 203097) | Salt marsh sediment microbial communities from the Plum Island Ecosystem LTER, Massachusetts, United States - Salt Marsh Sediment SW1601-150 ... | reverse complement strand
GAGGGAGAGGGAGAAAGGATGTCTTTATGACCGGCAAAAACCATCGCCTCAGCGATTTCCTCACCTGGGCCAGCGCTATCGTCATCATCGTGGCGCTTTACCTGGTCTTCGTCTACGCCCCCACGGAGCGGACTATGGGCGATATGCAGCGCATTTTCTATTTCCACGTATCCTCGGCCTGGGTGGGCTTCTTCGCCTTCTTCGTCACCCTGATCGCCAGCCTTGCCTACCTGTGGAAGGGGACGCGCAGGTGGGACATCGTGGCCCTCTCCTCGGTGGAGGTGGGGGTGACTTTTATGACCATGGCCATCATCAGCGGGTCTATTTGGGCTAAAGTGGCCTGGAACGTGTGGTGGACCTGGGATCCCCGCCTCACCACCAGCACCATCCTGTGGCTGATCTACGTCTCGTATCTGATGCTCCGCAACGCCATTGACGAGGAGACCCGCCAGGCCCGCTTCGCCGCCGTCCACGGCATCGTGGGCTTCGTCAGTGTGCCCATCACCTTCATGGCTATCCGCTGGTGGCGGACCATTCATCCGGTCATCTTGGATAGCGGGGGCTTCAACCTGGCCACACCAATGCTGGTCACCATGCTCTTTTGCATCGGGACCTTCACTTTGCTCTATTTCAACCTTCTCGTCCACCGCGTGCACCTGGAGCAGTTAGCCGACGAGGTGGAACAACTGAAGCATAAACTGGGCCGATAGGAGGTTATCATCATGGGGAATCTGGTTTACCTTTTCGCCGCTTACGCAGTTTTCTGGGCACTGACCTTCGTTTTCGTCTTCAACCTCGCCCGACGACAGAAGGGCTTGCAAAGGGAGATCGAGTCGCTCAAGCAGACCCTGGAGAGCCGGCAAAAGGGAGCGTGAGATCAGAAATCAGAACTGGTGGTGAGAAAACGTGGTGCGTATTGCGTGAAGACGGAACACGCACCATGCCCCACATAACAAGACGGGAGGTCAAGAATGGACACGCAGCAGACAAGTACAGACAAGAATAAATCAGATCAAGCGTACCTTGAGTGGCTGAGGTCAGATCTGGGCGAGCTGATTGATGCGCTAAGGTTGACCGACCTGCGCAAGCGAATGCTCAAAAGCCGCTGGCTGGATCAGGTGGTCTGGATAGAGGCTCGGGCCAATCGGGCGCGTAACTGGTACTATGGCCTGCGGCTGACGGCCATCATTGGCGGCATCCTCATCCCCATCTGCGTGACGGTGAGCCAGGTGTCGTCGTTGAAACGAGGGGCTTGGGTGGCCACGGGCCTGGGCACTCTGGTGGCCATCGCCTCGGCGGTGGAGGAGTTCTTCCATTACGGCGAGCGTTGGCGCAACTACCGCAACACCGTTGAACTGTTGAAAATCGAGGGGTGGCAATTCTTTCAGTTGAGCGGCCCCTACAACCGCCGCAAGTCTCACGCCCACGCCTACGAAAAGTTCGCCGCCCGCGTCGAGGAGATCATCCATCGCGACGTGCAGATTTACATCAGCGAGGTCGTGGGCGAGCGCGAAGCCCAACAGGAGGAAGGTGAGATTGAAGACGAGGCGTGAACATGTCATAAAGGGAAGCTCTGTGGAGTACAGACCGAGGCAGCCTCACGGCCAGGTCATCAGCAGCGATCCGTACTTTACGCTGCTGGCCGACGCTGACGGCGTGGGGTTTGTCCATTGTAGCGATGGCGTCGTAGTCGTTCCATTAACCGACGACGGCCAGGTGCTCATGGCCGTGGAACGCTCGCCGGCTTTTGACCGTGACGTGTTGGTGCTGGTCGGCGGGGAGGTGGAAGAGGGGGAACCTTTGGAGGAAACCGCCAACCGCGAGCTGCAGGAGGAGCTGGGCTGGCGCGCGGAGCGCATCGAGTTCCTGGGCGAGCTTCATCCCTTCAAGTACCTGACCTCTAGGCAGTTTGTCTTCCTGGCGCGTGATCTGGTGCCCAGCAAGTTGGAAGGCGACGAGAGGTATCCCGTAGGCACGCGGGAGGTACCTTTGGACAGTTTCCTGGGCTTGTGCGCTGGCGGCGAATTGCATGACGCCACCGCTATCGCCGCCCTGTGCCTGGCCCAGCGCTTTTTGAGGCCGGAGTGGGAGTCGTGATTTGGATAGCGGGGCTGATTTGCACACAGGAGGGAGAGATGGCCGACCACGTTTTTATCTCTTACGGTCGCAAGGACCAGGCCTACGCCCGCGAACTAGAGAACGAGCTGCGTGGGCGCGGCTTTGAGGTGTGGATAGACGACCGCATTGACTACGGCGACCGCTGGTGGCGGACGATCGTTCGCGCCATCCGCACCAGCGCTGCCTTTATCTTGGTTATGACACCTGACTCAGAGGAGTCGGAGTGGGTGGAGCGGGAGGTCATGCTGACGCTGGACGAGGATAAGCCGATCTTTCCGTTGTTGCTGAGAGGCAAGAAGAATCCCCTCATTGGAAATCGGCACTACGCCGACGTGACCAGCGGCCAGATGCCGCCGCGGGATTTTTATGATCGGCTGGGACGGGTGTGTCGCGCCCTGGGGGTGTCGGAGCCTGCCCCTTCTAAACCAAGGAGAGAGAAGATCCCACGACCTGCGCCCGGCGCTTTCGAGGAAGGGCGCCGCTACTACGCCCAGACTCACGAATGGGTGCGGGTCCAAGGGAACGAAGCGACCTGCGGCATCAGCGACTATGCCCAGACTGAACTCTCCGACATCGTCTTCGTGGAACTGCCCCAGGTGGGTGCCCACCTTGCTCAGGGAGAGATGTTCGGCTTGGTGGAGTCGGTCAAGGCTGCGTCGGACTTCTACGCGCCCCTCTCCGGCACGGTCAGCGCCGTCAACGAGAAGCTGTATGACAGCCCAGAGTTGGTGAACCAAGACCCGTATGGCAAAGGGTGGTTCATCAAGATCACCCCCGATGACCTCAGCGAGCTGCGTGATCTTCTGGACGACTTTGCCTACCAAGCCTGGTGTAGCAAGGTGGGGGAAGAGAGATACTAACTCTGGAGGGAGAAAATGGCAGTGCAAATCGTCACCGACACCAGTTGCGATCTACCTCCAAGTCTTGAACAGGAGCTTGAGGAGCTTGGTGTCGTCATCGTTCCCTTTCTGTTTCGCTTTGGGCTCGAAGAGTGCTTGGATAAGAGCATTTCCATGGAAGAGTTCCTGGCCAGGACTGACCAAACCTGGCCGACCACCTCAGTCCCATCCTCTGGAGCTTTCGTCCAGGCTTTTCGCCGATGTGTGGAGGCTGGTGACGAAGTGGTTTGCATCACCATCACCGGCAACCACAGTGCAACCTACTCAGCGGCGGTCTTGGCCAGTCAGGAATTCCCCGCCGGGCAGGTGACAGTGGTGGATTCAAAGACGCTGTCCATAGCCCAGGGTCTCCTGGTCCTGGCCGCTGCCCGCGCCGCTCAGGAGGGGAAAAGCGCCCAGGCCGTCGTAGACACCATCAACGAGCTACGAGAGCGCCTGCACCTTTTCATCACCCTGGACACCGTAGAATACCTGGTCAAGGGGGGCAGAGCCAGCAGGCTGAGCGGAATCGTAGCTGGGCTGCTGAGGCTCAGGCCGATTCTGACCTTGCTGGATGGGGAGCTGACTCTGCTTGAAAAGCCACGCGGCAGAAAGGCAGCCAAACGGAAGCTGATAGAGTTGGCAAGGAGTCGTTTCCCGGCTGAGACAGTAGGCGTCGCTCACATTGCCTGTGAAGAGGAGGCCAGGGAGTTGGTCTCGGAGATTGCTTTGCAAACCGGCTTCCCTGAAGAAAAGATCCTTCTTGCCGAAACGGGCATGGTGTTGGCGACCCATGGGGGACCAGGAACCTTAGGAATAGTGGTGGCTTCAAAGTAGGACTGATTTGGCTTGAAGGAGAGTCCTGTGACCAAGACCAAACAAGTTTTCATCAGTTATGCTACCGTAGATGCCCAGTTTGCCCACCGTCTGGCCGACAATCTGCGGCGGCTCAGCGTGCCGGTCTGGATTGCGCCGGAAAGCATCCGCCCAGGCGAGGGCTGGGTGGAAGCCATTGAACGTGGACTGGCGGAGAGCAGCCACATGGTGGTCTTGCTGACGCCGGCGGCGTTGGAGTCAGAATGGGTGAGGAAGGAGACAGACGTCGCCATTGCTCAGGAACGCAGAGGCCGTATACGGGTGATCCCATTGGATGTGGAACCATGCGAGGTGCCACTCCTGTTAAGCAGCTACCAAATGGTCTCCTTCCGTCGAGACTACGACGCCGGCCTCAGTCAGCTTGTTGACATCCTGGGAGTTAGCGTCACGCCCTCTCAGCTGGTGCCTCCTACCGTCGTGGAGCGTCTTCAGCCCTTTGAGCCCGAGATGATCCTCATTCCCGCCGGAGAGTTTCTCATGGGCAGTGATCCCAACAAGGACAAAGGCGCACGTGACAACGAGCAACCCCAGCACACCCTGTACCTATCCGATTATTATCTGGCCAAGACGCCAGTGACTAACGCCCAATATGCTGCCTTTGTGCAGGCTACCGGTCAATATCTGCCGAGATATTGGAAAGGCGGTAAGCCACCAGTAGACAAATGGGGTCATCCCGTGCGTAGTGTCTCCTGGGAGGCCGCTGTACGGTTCTGCCACTGGCTGTCTGAGGTCACCGGCAAGTCTTATCGCCTGCCAAGTGAGGCAGAATGGGAGAAGGCGGCCCGAGGGACGGATGGGCGTATCTACCCGTGGGGCAATGCGCCGAACAAAGACTTGCTTAATGTCTATGGTGAGGTAGGTGATATAACGGTAGTTGGCAGCTACCCAATGGGCGCCAGCCCCTACGGCGTGCTGGACATGGCTGGCAACGTGTGGGAGTGGACGCGTAGCATTTATAGAGGTTATCCCTATGATCCAACGGATGGCCGCGAGGATCCGACGATGTGGGATGAACTGGTTGTGCGTGGTGGGTCGTGGTATCGTCTTCAGTGGTACGGTCGCTGCGCTTACCGCAGCAAGTACTGGGGGTTTGAGGACTACTACTATCGGGGGTTTCGAGTGGCGATGTCCCCCGGCTCTCCGTAGGCTGTTGGTTTCTGGATTTCTGATTTCTGAAGCGAAGGTCTGGGGGCGCAGCTCCCAGCCGCTCGTGCGCGGGTGTAGCATGACCATCCGATTCATCATCTACGGAATGTTGGGCTGGTGCGGCGAGATTATCTGGACGGCGACGAGGGGAAAGCTCAGCGGGCAGCGGCGGGACTGGAAGCTGAGGGGCACGACCTACCTGTGGATGTTTCCCCTCTATGGCCTCATCGCGCCCCTGTACGAGCCTGTCCACAACGCCCTTCGCGCCTGGCCCTGGCCACTGCGGGGCGTGGTCTACATGTTGGGCTTCTGGGCCGTGGAGTACCTGACGGGCTGGGTGCTGAAGCGCCTCATTGGTGTCTGCCCCTGGGACTACAGCCGTGCCCGCTGGCACGTGCACGGCTTCATCCGGCTGGACTACGGACCTGTCTGGTTCCTGGTCGGGCTGGGCTTGGAACCCGTCCACGATTTGCTGGTGCAATTGACGCCCGCCATCCAGCAGGCGTTGATTCGTTGACTGCTCAGCCTGGTCTGGGAGAAGAGTAACAGAGTTCCCCTGAGTTCCCCCGAGTTCCTATGAGGCAGGGGAATTCGGAGGAACTCGGAGGGATCCTCGCTCTGTGAGTAGCACCGACTCGCGTACCCTTCGCCACACAGCCGCCTTCACCCTCACCCTGCTCGCCATCGAGTTCCTCGACGAGTTCGTGTTCGGAGCCCGCGAGGCGGCTTGGCCGCTGATTCGCACCGACCTGGGTCTGAGTTATGCCCAGGTCGGCTTGCTGCTGGGCCTGCCCAGCTTGGTCAGCAGCCTGGTTGAACCTTTCCTGGGCATCCTGGGTGATATATGGAGGCGCCGCCTCCTCATCCTGGGTGGCGGCGTTGTGTTCGCCCTGGCGCTGCTGCTCACGGCACTGAGTCAGAATTTCCCCATTTTGCTGATTTCGTTTATAATCTTTTATCCGTCCTCTGGCGCGTTCGTCTCGTTGTCGCAGGCGACGCTGAGGGACACCGACTCCGCCCGCCACGAGCAGAACATGGCCCGCTGGACCTTTGCCGGGTCGCTGGGCGTGGTGGCTGGCCCCATCGCTCTGGGTGCGGCGGCGCTGCTGAACCTGGGCTGGCGCGGGCTGTTCCTCGCCTTTGCCGGGCTGACGCTGATCCCGCTGGCGATGGCGTACCGCTTTCGGTCTGCCATCGGGCAGCGGGGATCCGACAAGACCGATTTCAAGGCGGGCCTGGTGGACGCCTTGCGCGCGCTGCGGCGGGGCGAGGTGTTGCGCTGGCTGACACTGCTAGAGTTTTCCGAAACGATGTGGCTTCTACTCTTGGGACCGGCGGCGCTGCTGCTTGGAATACCGAGGCACACGGAGTCAACATGACGACTGCAACTACGATTCTGAGGTGCCAGGCACTTCCGAAAGGGCCGTCTGACTCATCATCGGAAGACGTCCGGAAAGCGATATTATTCTTGAGTTCTTGGTGAAAGTGCCTGGCACCTGAAATGGAGACCAATTGCACATGATGCTATCATGACGACTGTAACCACCGTTCGGGCCACCGAAGCCGAACGATTTCAAACCGATGGTGTGCTCACCCTCAGCGCGGCGCACGCCGTGCACGATACCTACACCGCTTTCCTGGTCCCTCTCCTGCCGGCCTTCATTGCCAACCTGGCCCTGTCCAGGACCGAGGCCGGGCTGCTGACGGTGTTCATGCAGGGACCGTCGCTGCTCCAGCCCTTCATCGGCCACCTGGCCGATCGGGTGAACTTGCGCTACTTCGTCATCCTGGCCCCGGCGGTGACGGCCGCGACGATGAGCCTGCTGGGAGTGGCGCCGGGCTACGGGGCGCTGATCCTGTTCCTGATGGTGGCCGGCCTCAGTTCGGCCGGCCTGCACGCCGTGGCGCCGGTGATAGCCGGCAACTTGTCGGGGCGGAGCCTGGGGCGGGGCATGGGGTTTTGGATGGTCGGCGGGGAGTTGGGCCGTACCCTGGGACCCATCGTGATTGTCAGTGCGGTTCGCTGGCTGACTCTGGAAGGCACGCCCTGGCTGATGATCGGCGGCTTCCTGGCCTCGGCCGTCCTCTACGTGCGGCTGAAGGACGTGCCCACGCGACCCACCAACGCCGGTCAGGGACTCCCCTGGCGGCAGGCGTTACAGGGCATGGGGCCGCTTTTGCTCCCGCTGGCAGGCATCATCGTGGCGCGTTCGTTCATGGCCAGGTCACTGACCACCTACCTGCCCATTTTTCTGAGCGAGGAGGGCGCCGACCTCTGGTTTGCCGGCGCCTCCCTATCGCTCCTAGAGGCGGGGGGCGTGGTGGGTGCGCTGCTGGGGGGCGCGGTGAGCGACCGACTGGGCCGCCGACTGGTTCTCTTTGTCTCTATGCTGACCACGCCGCTCCTCATGTTCGCCTTTCTGACAAACGACGGTTGGCTTCAGTTCCCGCTCCTGCTGATTATGGGTTTCACTGGCCTCTCCGTCATTCCCGTCTTCATGGCTTTGGTGCAAGAGAGCTTCCCCAAGAACCGCGCGCTGGCCAACGGCGTTTACATGTCGCTGAGTTTCGTCCTCGGCTCAGCGGTGGTCGTGGTGCTTGGGGCCATGGGCGACCTGTTCGGGCTGCGCCAGGCATTCGTCGCCAGTGCGGCCATTACATTGCTGGGGCTGCCCCTCATTTTCCTGCTGCCGAGAAAGCGCGGGGCTAAACCCCCGCGCTGAGAGAACAAAGCCCCTGCGGGGCTACGAAAGGAGTACGTTAATGCCTTATTGGCGCTTGTTCTATCATTTTGTGTGGGGGACCAAGAACCGAGAACCGCTGATTGCGTCCAAGTGGGAGAACTCGTTGCATAACGTCATTGCCGCCAAAGCAACTGAGTTGGACGCGTTCGTTCACGCTGTAGGTGGTATCAAGGATCATGTTCACCTTGTTGTTTCAGTTCCCCCAAAGATCGCTCTGTCCACGTTCATCGGTCAAGTGAAGGGCAACAGTTCCCACTTTGTCAATCACGAACTGGATTTGGACATGCACTTTGCATGGCAGGCTGAATATGGTGTTGTCTCATTTGGGGGCAAAATGTTGGATGTGGTCGTGCGGTATACAAAGAGTCAGCGAAAGCATCACGCAGAGGGGGCAACAATTGCCATGCTGGAGCGGGTTGCGTCGGAGGTGGCGCTGAACCCCCGCGCTGAGAGAGCAAAGCCCCAGCGGGGCTGGGTTTTAGCCCGAAGGGCTTCGCTCTTTCAGCCCGACGGCTTCAGCCTCGGGCTCCTCCGGGCAACAAGGACTCGCCCACAGGAGAACCTATGCTTCGTTTCATCGTGCGTCGAATCTTTTTCATAGCCCTGGTCTGGGTCTTCATTGTCTTCTTTTCCAACCTGGGGATGAGGATGGCCCGCAATTCAGAGATTGCCAGGCCGGACTACAATTTGGTCCAGCACAGCAAGCGCGCCTGGCAAGAGTCGCGCGCTTTTCTGGCCGGCGCGGTGCGGGGGGATTTGGGATCCATGAGGATCGCCAGCGGCCTGGTACCGGTCAAGGATATTCTTGGGGAGGCCTACGTGAACAGCATGGGCCTGCTGCTGGTGGCCCTGGCGATTGCCGCTATCCTCGGCCTGTACATCGGCGGTGTAGCGGCCCTGACGAAACGGCGGGCGCTGGTGCTTCCGTTGCTCACCCTGACCATCCTGGGAGTCTCGGCCCCGTCTTTCTTCGCCGCCTTGCTCCTGCAGGTGGGCGAACTGCGCTACCTGGCCATCACTGGACGGCGGTTGGTGAGCATGGCCGGCTTTGGCTGGGACCTGGAGCACATGCTGATGCCGGTGCTGGTGCTGGCTGCCCGCCCGCTGGCCTATCTGACCCGCGCGGCCTTTCTCGCACTCACCCACGTCATGGAGGAAGATTACATCCGCACCGCCTTTTCCAAGGGGCTTTCCCTTCGACGGATCGTCAACGGTCACGCCCTGCGCAACATAGCCGTCCCGGTGCTGACCGCTGTGGGCGTTTCGGTGCGCTTCTCCCTGAGCACCCTGCCCGTCGTCGAGTTCTTCTTCAATTGGCCGGGCATGGGCCGCCGCCTGCTGGACGCGGTGAATACCCGTCAGACCCCGGTGGTGGTGGCCCTGGCCTCTGCTATGGGGCTGACGTTTCTGGCGATCAATCTGCTGCTAGATGTCGCCTATCGCATCATAGACCCGCGCGTGAGAGAACTATGACGGACTTTTTGAGAAACATCGCCGGCAGGCTCCTCAACCCCAGATCCAGGCTGGAGAAGCTTCCTCGTTCAGCCCCCGAAGCTGAGATTGGTTCAATCGGCAGCGCGCCGGCGGGAGCACGCGGACGCCTGCGTCTCCGAAATGTGGTCTCCAACTTTCCCTTTATGATGGGGATGGTGATCGTCCTGGGGCTGTTCGTTTTGGTGCTGTTCGGCCCGGTTTGGGCTCCCAAGAACCCCTACATTGCCGGGCAGCACATCATTCCCCATTACGACTTCCAACTCCAGGAATACGTCAGGCCACCGCTATCGCCCTCGCCGGAGTTCCCCCTGGGCACCGACCGTTGGGGAAACGATCTCCTCAGCCTGCTGATGCACGGGGCCCGCAACACCCTGGTGGCCTGCGCCTTTATCACCATGGTGCGCGTGATCCTGGGTCTGACCCTGGGCGGCATCGCCGGCTGGAACGAGGGCCAGACCTCCGATCAGCTCATCATGGGCCTGATCGTGGTCATCACCTCGGTGCCGATGCTGATCAGCAGCATGGTGCTGATCTACGCCCTGGACATTCGGAAAGGGCTGCCGGTCTTCATCGTCGCTCTGTCGGTGATCGGCTGGGCGGAGATCGCCCAATACATTCGCAGTGAATTCCTGGTGCTGCGCAAGATGCCCTATATCGAGGGAGCGCGGTCGGTGGGCCTGAGCGGATTGGCCATCGCCGTGCGGCACGTGCTTCCCAACGTCCTCCCGCAGTTGTTGGTGATCTCGTTCCTGGAGATGGGGGCGGTGATGATGCTGATGGGCGAACTGGGCTTCGTGGGAGTCTTCATCGGCGGTGGCAGCCGGATTGGTATATTGCAAGACATGGACCCCACCGAGGTCTTCACCCTGGTGGAGGTGCCCGAATGGGGAGCCATGCTGGCCGACGGCTTTCGCTACCTACGCTCGAAGCCCTTCGTGGTTTTCCCGCCGGCGACGGCTTTCTTCGTCTCGGTGGTGGGCTTCAACGCCCTGGGCGAGGGGCTGCGTCGCTTGATTGAAAAAGCCGGTCTCAACACCAGCTTCCTGCTGCGGAAGCGCATGTTGCTGGTGATCGCCGGGGTGTCCTTCGCCACCGTGTTCATCATCAACAACACCGGGCCGGCGCCCTGGTTCGCCAAGGTGGCCCAGGCATTCAACGGCGATTTCGCCTACGAGCACGTCAAGGCTCTGACCGAGATGGATGGGCGCGGCATTGGGCAGGACGGCGGAGCGCGGGCCGCAGCATACATCGCTGAGAAGTTCGCCGCCTATGGCCTGGAGCCGGGCGGGAAGCGCGATGGCTACATCTACCCTTTGGAGACTCAACTGGTGCAGCCCTTGTCCCAGCCTTATCTGGCTTTGATGGGTGACGATGGCCAACCGCTTCGAGAGTTCCGGCACCAGATTGATTTCGGCTTCGTGATCGAGGGGCACGGCGGCGGTGGGGACGTGGAGGCGCCGCTGACCTTCGTTGGCTTCCGTCTGGGACAGCATGAGTACACCTGGGAATCCTTCCAGGGGCTGGGCTTGCGCGACCGGGTGATCGTTCTGTTGGAGGGGAATGCTCCGCCTGACTTCGCCACCGAGGCCCTGATTCGTGGGGCGCGCGGGGTGCTCTGGATCGCCGGCGATGGGCGCGACGATGTCCGCTCCCAGATCCAGTTGGCCGATCCCGATATTGACTACCTGAGCAAGCCCAGCATTCCTATTTATCACATTCGTCCCTCGGTCGCCAGCGCCATCGTCGAAAGCAGTGGGGGGACGATGTCCGACCTTTTCGCCCTGGGCGGTGACGTTGACCAGTCCGGCCCAGGTTGGTTTACCCGCGACCTGAAGGCCGTCGTGCGCATGTCCTTGACCCTGACTGAGCCTCAAGAGGTCGAGATCCCTTGTGTACCGGCCTACAAGCGCGGTTCTGACTTTGACCTGGCCGGGCAACTGGTCGTTCTGTTCGCCGCCTACGATGGCCTGGGGATGGACCCCGATGGGACAGTCTTCCCGGCGGCCAATCACGACGCTTCCGGCGTTGGCCTCCTGCTGGAGATGGCTCGACTGTGGCAAGAGCAAGACCTGGATGCTCGTCGGTCGGTGCTGTTTGTCGCCTGGGGTGGGGGACAGTTGGACGACTCAGGAGCGGCGGATTTCCTGATGGATGCTCGCAACTTTCCCTATTTGCCTGTCCGGACCATGTACCGTAGTTTTGCGCCGGCCATGATTTTTCAACTGGATTACGTGGGGGCGGGGGACGATACCCTCTACATCCATCCTGATTCCAGCGACAACCTGAGTAGACTATTGGCCGAGACCGCTACGGAGGCCGGCATATCCATCGTGTCCGAGGGAGGCGGGTCGCCGTCTTACGACGACGTTGTACCTTCTCGAAGCACTCAAAGGCTCTATTTCACGTGGTCGAATCCGGACGTCACGCCGGATGCGGACACCATTGAGCGCATCGAGCCTGACAAGCTGCGGATGGTTGGGGAGGCTCTGGCCCTGGCTCTGACCAGGGTTGTGCGGCAGGCGAGCTATTGATGGGCTCAGATGGGCTCAGCGGTTGAAACCGCCCCTGGGGGGCGCGAGTGCGCCGGTCGTCCACCTGCGTGGAAGATTTCCGTGACCACGTAGGTGTTCGCCCGGCACGGAGTGCCCTCACAGGTGCGATTTAAATCGCCATCCTTCGGAGACGCGAACATGTCAAAGAAAACGCTTTCTATATTGTGGATCATCACCGGCCTGGTGGCCTTGGTCTTGCTGGCCGCCACGATGGGGTTAGCTTCCAAAGCCAGGGCCAGGGCCATTCTGAACAGCGAAGTTTATCTGAACAGAATGAGCAGTTTGAACGTTCTGCATGACCAACCCGATCGCTTCTCGCGCGTCATCGCTACCCTGAAGCGCGGCACGGCGGTCATCGTCAGGGACTCCGCCACCGAAGACGGCCAGACCTGGTATTACGTTTAAGCCAGGACTGCTTCTGGTTGGGTTGAGGCCGAGCACGTCAGTCCGAGTCCCCCCTAAATATTAAGGTGCAACGCACTTCAAAAAGTGCGTTGCACCTGGCCTACTCCGTAAGGTTAGAAGAACTTATGTCCGAACTTGAGTCTATTGCCACCAAGCGACCACCGAGAGCCACCCCTGTCCGCGGCAAAGAGCGGATTGAGTTTGTTGACATTCTGCGCGGCTTTGCTTTGCTGGGCGTTCTGCTCATAAACATGTACGCTTTTAGTGGGCAGATGGACGGTTATACCAACCCCCTGCCATTGCCCCTGGTTGATCGGGCGGTGGTGGTACTGGTTCGCTTCTTGGTGGAGGCCAAGTTCTACTCCATGTTCTCCTTCCTGTTCGGATGGGGAATGGCCATGCAGATGACGCGAGCCGAGGCCAGGGGGACCAAATTCCTGCCCGTGTTTTTGCGGCGCCTGTTCATCCTGCTGATTATTGGTGTGCTGCACAGCATCCTGATTTGGGATGGGGATATCCTGACCACCTACGCGCTATTTGGCTTCCTGCTCCTGCTCTTCCGCAAACGCTCTGGCAAGGTGCTCCTGGTGGCGGCTGTGCTGGTATTGTTGCTCTCCATCGTGCTGACCGCGCCTGGGGAGGCGATGGACGCCTTTCGAGAGTGGTACTACAACCTGACCGATTTCCTCCGCTCCGATGCCCATCCAGAGAGCCTGTACGCCACCGGTACCTACAGACAGGTCACCCAACTTCGGATTCAGGATTTCTTCACCGGTCTCTCTCAGGTCATCTATTACTTTGGCAACATCTTTGGGATGTTCCTGCTGGGCCTGTACGTTGGCAAGCGGAGGATATTCCAGGAGATTCGCCGACATCTGCCCACACTTCGCAAGGTGGTGTGGATTTGCTTGGCTCTGGGCCTGGTTTTCAACGCTATCTTCATCTCGGTCATCGTCTGGCCCCGGCGAGTGCCGCCTGAGTACCGCTACTTGGTGCGAGTGGGGGGGCGCACCATCGGCGCTCCGGCCTTGATGCTCTTCTACGTGACTGGCATCATCCTGCTGGTTCAGCGGGAGAAATGGTATCACCGCCTGGCGCCGTTAGCCAACCTGGGCCGCAGCGCGCTCAGCAACTACTTGCTCCAGTCCGTGGTGTGCACCTTGATTTTCTACCACTACGGCCTGGGGCTGTACGGCGAAATCAGCCCGCCGCTTGCCCTGCTCCTGACGCTGGCGATCTACTGGGCCCAGGTGCGGCTGAGCGGGTGGTGGTTCGAGCGTTTCCAGTTCGGGCCGATGGAGTGGGTGTGGCGCACCCTCACCTACGGCAGACTCCAACCTCTGCGTCGTGAGGCAGCCCACGATGGCTGGGGGTCTGTCTTCTGGCGAAAAGCTCGCCAAATAGCCGCCAGGGTGGATCCCAGAATCGCCCTGGCGAGCACCTGGGTGGTGCTGCTGATCTGGGCAGGCGCCCTGGTCGTTTGGCGTTTCCGCCTGGAAGAAGCCTCCAATACCCAATCTCCAGTATCCAATATCCAGGTCCAAGTCACCGCCACGCCAATCCCCGCTCAACAGGATAACCAGCCAGAGGAGCAGGCGCATGTCGTGGCTACGCCCGTAGTTCAGCCGGTGGCCCACAACCCCGGCCCCATCGCCGCTTCTGGCGACTTGCTGGCTCTGGCCTCCACCTTCAGCGCGGAGTCGGCCCTGGCCCAGATTGAGACCCTGACCGGCCCGCCTTACCTGGGGCGATACACTGGCTCGCCAGAGGGGTGGGCGGCGGGCGACTATATTGCCGAGCAGTTCGCCAGTTGCGGTTTGCAGCCCGCTGGGGACGACGGCACCTTCTTCCAGCCTTTCCCCGTTTTCTACACCGCCCTGGCCGAGGTGCCCGTCCTGGCGGTGGAGGGGCCAGATGGCACGGTCTACGACGACTACGCGCTGAACACAGATTTCTCCGCCATTTTACGATGGTACTCCGGCTCAGGCACAGCCAGCGGAGAGGTGGTCTGGGCCAACGACTGCACTCATGGCGATTTCAACCCCGTCGAGGTGGTGGGCAAGGTTGTCCTATGCCGTGCTGATTCCGTACCTCTGATGGACGCCGAGCGCAACGCCCTGGAGCACGGCGCGGCGGGTTTGTTGCTGCTGACCGACCCCGAACAGCACCCGCCGGATTTCGGCAATACGCACCGCGAGGTCTGGGTGCCCGATCCCATCCCGGTGTTCCGCATCTATCCCACGGTGGCCGACGAACTGTTGCTGGGCAGCGGCAAGTCCGTCGAGGACCTGTCAACCAGCTTCGCGCCCTTCCCCCTGTCCACTCAAGCTCGGATGGAAGTGACGACCACGGGGCCGGAAACTTGCCCCAGCCAGGGATGCCAGGGACGAAACGTGCTGGGCGTGCTTCCCGGTCGCGATCCGGAATACGCCGACCAGGTCATCATCGTCGGCGGCCACTACGATCACCTTGGGCAAACGCCTGACGGCACGGTCTGGGGGGGAGCCAACGACAATGCTTCGGGAGTGGCAGTTCTGCTGGAGGTGGCTCGCAGTTGGCACGAGCAAGGCTACGTGCCCCGGCGCACCGTGCTGTTCGCCGCTTGGGACGGTGAGGAAGAGGGGCTGTGGGGATCCAGCTACTACGTCGAGCACCCTCGCTATCCGCTGGAAAACACCGTGGCCAAGATTCAGCTCGACATGGTCGGGGCCGGCGGTGACAGGCTGCTGATTGACGGCGGGGGTGAGTTGGGGGAGCAACTCGAATCGGTGGCCGAGGCGTTGGGCATCGAGACCGAGAGCACCAACTCCGGGCGCAGCGATCACGCGCCGTTTCTGGGGGCCGGGGTTCAGGCTGATTTGCTGATCTGGTACTACGGGGACGACGCGGAGCCTCAATATCACCGACCGGGAGATACCCCGGAAATCATCGAACTGGACAAGCTAGACGCCGTGGGCAAGATCGTCGGCATCACCGCGCTGGGTCTCGCCGAAGCCGAGCCAGCCATCAGCGACCTGCTGGCCCGGCGAGCGGCGGCCGTTGAACGAGGAGACCTGGAGACGTTCCTGGCCACGTCGCTCCCCGATCAAGAAGCCGCCGACCGTTTCTGGTTTGATGACGCCCAGACTTTTTCGGTCAGCCGTTTCGAGATGGAGGCCAGCGACGTCCGCGTGTTGGGGCGCACGGCCACCGCCACCGTGCGGATGACGCTGGAGTACACGGTTGAGGGCCAGAAGGAGCCTGAGGTAAAGGCCCCTTCCCTGGAAGTCCAATTTGTGCATGGCGGAGATGGCTGGCGATGGGCTGGCCCCAACCTGGTCTGGGCGGGTCAAGGAACCGGCTTTGCCGTGGCCTATCCCCCGGAAAAAGAAGACCTTGACGGGCTGGGTCAACTGGCCGCCGAGCGATACGCCGAAACCGCTGAGTTGTTGGGATTGCCGACGGAGCCCGACGCGGCGTTGATGCTGTTCTCGCGCTTCGAGTCGCTGCGGGTCAGCACCGCGCTGTCATTATCGCCCGGCCGGAGTGTCTGGGTTGGTCCCGGCGTAGTGAAGCTGGTCTACAGCGAAGAGATCACGGCCAGCCTGCAACTGGATGATGCGCTGGCCCAACTGGTGCTGGCCGAGGCCGGCGTGACCGAAGCGGCTGCGCCCTGGTTGTGGCAGGGCCTGCCGTTGGCCTTGAGGGCCCGAACCGATCCGGTCGAGACCCACACCGAGTATCTTCCCCGGTTGCGAAGAGCTCTGGATGGTGAAGAGACCACTCCTCTGAACGAGGCCACGGCCTGGGCTGCGGTGGACTACCTGCGGCAGCGGATTGGCTGGCCGGGCCTGGGGCGATTCATCACCGCCTTCGGGCAAGCCTGTCGCGCTGGCCTGTGCGACAGCGCGGACGGGATAAACCTGGCCCTGTCCGACGTTGCCCAGATGGATTCATCCGCTTTTGAGACCGCCTGGCAGGGCCATTGGCGAGACGAGCTGGCGACGGCTCAGGCGAGTCTGGACGCCGTGCTGGCCGCGCGCGCCGAGGCGGTGTTGGCTGGAGACGAGGCCGCTTTCCTGAACACCGTTGACCCCCAGGTGCCCAACCTGATGGCCGAAGAGCAACATTGGCTGGCCGGCTCGGCCTCGTTGACGAGCTTCTCTCTGACCGGCGAGCCGCTGGCCCTGCTGGAAGACGGCAGTATCCTGGCGGAAGTCACTCAGAAATATCGTCTCGCTGGGTCAGCGTCCAACCTCCAGCTTCCAACTTCCAATTTCCAGGTGCTGTTCGCGCCGAGCGGCGAGGGGTATCGCTGGGCAGGCGTACCTTTTGAGGCTCGGCAAAGCGAGCGGGGGAGCGTTCTCTATCCGGAGGGGCAAGATGAGCTGGCCTGGGCTTTGCTGAATGAAGCCGAAACGATCTACGCCCAGCTCGCTGCCGAGTTGGGTGTTGAGCAGCCGGATCCTCTGACCATCAAACTGTACGAGAGCGATGACGTGTTCCGAGCCTCGGTCTTCCCGTCGTTCCCGTTGATAGACTGGTCGCCGGCCTGGACTGGGGAAGGGGAGTCGGTCAAGCTCCGCTGGCAGAGGGACGCCACGCTTACGGATTACCGTCCTACGCTGGCCGTGCAACTGGCACGCCGCCTGCTGTATCAACTTGGCGTGGACGCCGAGTGGTTGGTCAAAGGCGTCAGCGCCTACCTGGCCAGAGACTTCGACGGCGGCGTTACCGAACAGGCTGCCACCGAGAACTTGTACCCGCTGTTGCGGGCCGCCCAGAAGGAAACGCTTCGTGACCTTGGGACCATGCCACCGGACTACAGATTGTCGAGAGATGAATTCGGTCTGGTCAACGCCCAGGCCTGGGACGCCGTGCGCTACCTGGTCTACACTTATGGATGGGACGCGCTGATTGACTTGTTGCACAGCCGGGATGTTTCCCTGCCAGACACCATCGGCCAAACGCTGCCGGAGTTCGAAGCCGCCTGGTTGGAGTCGGTGGCCCACGGGCACATCCTCCCTGAGTGGATTGAAATCGCCTGGGCGTTTGATCCTGAGATGGCCAACCGTCACGTCGAGGTTCTCGCCAGCCCGCAGTTGGCAGGCCGCCAGGCCGGTTCGTCAGGCGCGGAGGCTGCAGCGGCCTACGTCGCGGACAGGTTTGCCGAGTACGGTCTGGTGCCCGTGGGAGACGAGACCACTTTCCTGCAGCACTTCCCCATCAGTTACACCACCCTGCTCTCAGTCCCGCGCCTGGAGATCAGGGACGAAAACGGTCGGACTTTAGAAATCTTTGCCTACCGCGAGGATTTTCTGACCGTGGTGAGCGAAACCGGCAGCGACGGAGCCGCAGCGGGCGAGTTGATCTGGATTCATCAGGATAGCGACTACCAGGGTATGGAACTGGACGGCAAGATCGTTTTGCGGGACTCCGTTGATTCCGTTGATGCAGAGGCGGCCCAGGCCGCCGAACATGGCGCGGGCGGACTGATCTTGCTGGGCAGGAAAGAGAGCAGAAAAGAGTTATTGGCCAAAGCTCCGCTAAAGTCTTCGTCTGGCACTGCCATCCCGGTGCTGGAGCTCGCTTCGGAGGGATCGCTTAAGCTGCTGGAGATGGTGGGCCACACGCGGGAGAGCATTCTCGACTCGCCGCCAGCTTTGCCTTTGGGCTTGACGGCTCGGATGGAGATTCCCCTCAGCACGCCCGAAACGGTGGAAACGGCCAACGTGCTGGGATTGCTGCCCGGCTCGGATGCGGTGTTGGGGCAGGAAGTCATCATCCTCGGCGCTCATTACGACCACGTGGGAGATGATCCCGACAGGCGATACGCTGGCGCCAGCGACGACGCCAGCGGGGTGGGGGTCTTGTTGGAGATGGCGCGCCTGTGGCAAGAGACGGGATACCGTCCGCAGCGCAGCGTGCTCTTTGCCGCCTGGGGCGCCCAGGAGCCGGGTCAGTTGGGGTCGAGCTACTACGTCGAGAATCCAGTTCTACCGCTGGACAAAACAGTGGCCATGCTGCAATTGGACGCCGTCGGCGGCGGCAGCGGGTACTATCTGGAAGCGCGGGGGGAATGGGGACAAGATGGGTTGCTGCTGTTTAGCATGATGGCCACAGAAGATCTGATAGATGGACGCTTGGCCCTCAGAGGTCAATCAGGGGAGAGCGACCAGGCGCCGTTCCACGAAGCCGGACTCCCAACCTTGCTGGTCGCCTGGCGGGGAGCTAGTGAGGATAACTGGCCGGTTGAAATCGCCGACGAGGTGGATCCATATCGCCTCGGCGTGACTGGCCGCATGGTGACGCTGGCTTTGATGAGCGTGGCCAGGTAGTAAAGCCAGGGAGGCGAAAATGAGCAAGCGTCTGGTCTGGTTTGTGATCACTCGCGGGCGGAAAATCGGATGACCCTGGGGTCTTGCTTTTTCGTTTTTGCCAAACGGGTTGAAATCTGCTATACTGTTCGCAGGAGGCAATCATGGATGACAAAGAAGCGATAAGGAACTACGTTGAGACGGAGGCCAAGGGCCAGGCTGGAGAGCCGGCCCTGGTGGCCTCTTTCGGCCCGCCTGGCGACCCAATCGAAGCCAGGGTTTACAGAGTAGATTTTATACCTGGCGAAGCCTGGTTGGGCAGTGCACCAGCGTGGTGGTGGGTCGTGGTCAGCAAGTTGCCGATGAATCTCTACGATGGCGAGAAATTCACTGCCAATGAGGCCTACAGCTTCCACCTGGGGGTCATGTTGAGGTTCGCGCACAGCCAGGGCTATCCAGATGTTCCGGACTTTCTGTTGGGCTGGAGGGCGGGGGGAGTAATGAGTAACAAGTAACTAAGGAACGAGTTTCCTCATCGTTGCTCGTTCCTCGTTACCTGTTACTCCGAAAGGGGGTAAAATGGGTGAGAAGATTTTAGTGGCCGTCGCCTGGCCCTACGCATCATCGTACATCCACCTGGGCAACGTGGGTGGTGTGTACCTGCCAGCGGACATCTTTGCCCGTTACCAGCGTTTGAGAGGGAACGATGTCATCATGGTCTCCGGCTCGGACAGCCACGGCACACCCATCACTGTCAAGGCTGACGAGGAGGGCGTCTCTCCCCAGGAGGTCTTCGAGCACTATCACCAGACTTTCCTGGACGGGTTCATCAAGCTGGGCCTGGCCTACGACCTTTTCACCCACACGGACACCGAGAACCACCACCGGGTCGCTCAGGACATTTTCCTGACGCTTCTAGAGAACGGCTATCTTTTTCAGAAGACGACGGAGCAGCTCTACTGCGAGCACTGCCACAAATTTCTGCCCGATCGCTACGTTTACGGCACCTGTCCCCACTGTGGCAGTGAAGACGCCCGTGGCGACCAGTGCGAGGCCTGTGGTCACCCTCTGGATGCCACCGAGGTCATTCACCCTGTCTGCAGACTCTGTGGTCACCGCCCCGTGATCCGAGAGACGGAGCATTTCTTCCTCGACCTCCCCGCTCTGAACGAGCGATTGCTGGAATGGGTGCAGGATAAGACTTACTGGCGGCCAAACGTCTACAACTTCACCCTTAACTATCTCAAGGAGGGGTTGCAAGGGCGACCCATCACCCGCGACATGGAGTGGGGAATTCCCGTGCCAGTGGAGGGCTACGAGGACAAGACCATCTACGTTTGGTTCGAGGCCGTGATCGGTTATTTCTCAGCCAGCGTGGAGTGGGCCAAGATAACGGGCGATCCAGAGAAATGGAAGGAGTGGTGGTACGAGCCTGCCCGCAGCTATTACTTTATCGCCAAGGATAACATCCCCTTCCACAGCATCATGTGGCCTGCTACACTGATGGGAGTCGAGAGGCTGTACGCTGAGGAAGGGCAATTGAACCTGCCCTACGACGTGCCCTCTAACGAGTTTCTTAATCTGGAGGGACGGAAGATATCGGGCAGCCGAAACTGGGCCGTCTGGCTGCCCGATTACCTGGAGCGCTACGACCCCGATCCGCTGCGCTACTATCTGACCGCCAACGCCCCTGAGAGTCGCGACACCGATTTCTCCTGGGCCGACTTCTGGCGTCGCAATAACGACGAGCTGGTGGCCACCTGGGGGAACCTGGCCAATCGGGTGCTGGCCTTCGCCTACAAGAACTTCGCCAAGCGGGTGCCCACGCCGGGCCAGTTGGGCGAATCGGACCAGGCTTTGCTGAACAAGGTAGCGGCTGCCTTCGAGCCTGTCGGCCAGCTTCTGGATGGCTGCAAATTCAAGGCAGCCCTGGGCGAGGTCATGGCCCTGGCCCACGAGACCAACCGTTACCTCAACGAGAAGGCCCCCTGGCTCCAGATCAAGGCGGATCGCGAAGCGGCGGGCACCACCATTTATGTTGCCTTGCGGGTGATAGACTCGCTAAGGACCCTCTTCTACCCTTTCTTGCCCTTCTCCTCCCAGAGATTGCACCACTTCTTGGGCTACGACGGCGACATCATGGGACGGCAGTACATCGAGACCCTCCAGGATGCCCGTGGAACCCACCAGGCTCTCCGTTATGATGGGAGCGGCGTAGTGGGGGATTGGGCCCCCAGCCAGTTGCCCGCCGGCCAGGTACTGCGCAGGCCCAAGCCGCTGTTCAAGAAACTGGACGAAAGCATCGTGGAGGAGGAACTGGCGCGGCTGAGGGGAGTGACGAGTGATGAGTGATGGGTAACGAGGGACAAGGAACGAGTAACGGGGAAACTCATTACTTATCACTCATTGCTCGTTACTTTCCTGTGGTGCTGATTATCGCCGCCTATCTGGTTACAGGCATTCTCTACGCTGTCAACACGCCACCCTGGCAGGCGCCCGATGAGCCAGCCCATTACAATTACATCAAGTACCTGGCCGAAAACTATCGCTTCCCCGTCCTCCAGATGGGCGACTACCCCCACTATTACCTGGAGGAGATCAAGGCCAGGCAATTTCCTCCTGGGATGTCCATCGAGCCCCTCCGCTACGAGTTCCATCAGCCACCCCTCTACTACATCCTGGCCGCTGTGGTCTACAAACTCTTCGCTGGAAGCCTCCTGCCTCTCCGCCTGCTCTCCGTCCTGTTAGGCTGCTGTCTGCTCTGGGTAGCTTACCACATCGCAAGAGAGATCTTCCCCAATGATGAGGCTCTGGCCCTCGGCACCGCCGCCTTCGCCGCCTTCGTCCCCATGCACGTTGCCATTACCGCAGCGGTGAACAACGACACCCTGGCGGAGTTGATACTGGCGGTGATTTTGTGGATGTTGGTGAGGTACGTTAAGACTTCCCCCCCACGATTGGGGGGGATTGAGGGGGGGCATACTGAAGGGATAGGGCGATTCGTTGGGCTGGGCCTGTTGATGGGTCTGGGGTTGCTGACCAAAATAACAACCCTGGTTGCCATTCCTCTGATCCTGGTCGCAGTCCTTTTCAGAGAAGGTTGGCTGGAACAAGGCGGCGAAACTCCTCCCCCTACGAGGGGGAGGCTGGAAGGGGGTGGATTCTGCGACACAGAAGGCCCCCCCTCCCCTAGCCCCTCCCTCCCAGGGAGGGGAAATGCACCACTCGCTGAACGCTTACGGCGTTTCCTGTTACCTGTTACCTGCTACCTGCTACCTGCTCTCCTACTCACTTTCCCCTGGTTCGTCCGCAATGCCTCAGTCTACGGCGGCCTGGACATCCTGGGTATGCAGAGACACGATGCCATCGTCATTGGCCAGCCCCGCACCGCGGAGTGGTTGGCCCGGCTCGGCGCAACCGGTTTGGCCAAGGAATTCATCCTCACCACCTTCAAGAGCTTCTGGGCCCAGTTTGGCTGGATGGGCATCCTGGTAGACCAGCGCATTTATTTGGCTCTTGCTCTGCTCTGCGCCGTGGTTGGGCTGGGCTTTGCCCTCTTTGTCATCAAACCTGGCCTCGACCGACGCTACCTGCTACCTGCTACTTGCTACTTGCTACTTGCTCTGTCCGCTCTTTTCACCTTGCTCTCCTATCTCTGGTACAATCTCACATTCGTGCAGCACCAGGGGCGCTATCTCTTTCCCGCTCTGGTTCCCATCGGCCTGGCCTTCGCTCTGGGCCTGCGGGAGGTATTGGCCAGAGATAATGCCAGAGGGGTCGCCCTCTTGCTCCTGGTGGGCGTCCTGATCCTGGCAGGCAAGGGCGTGGTAACCGGAGACTTCAACAAGCTGAGCATCTTGTTGCTGGGCGGAACGGCGGCAGCTTTCGGAATCAAATCGCTCCTGCCAGGGAAATACGACGGTTTGATCTTCGCCTTGCCCTACCTGGGCCTATGGGGACTGGACCTGATTTGCCTGTTCAGGTTCATCGTTCCCTTCTTCCAGTCATAAACTAACGGAGGTCTGAACATGAGCTTCTTGAAAAAGATCGCATCCGCGTTATCACCCAAAGGTGCCGGAGAAGGCGAGGCTCTTTGGGTCTACGTGCGCTGCGACAAGTGCGGCGAGGCGATCAAAACGCGCCTTGACTTGAGCCACGACCTGACGCCCAATTACAGCGCTGAGGGGCGCGTAACCGACTACGTTGTGCGCAAGGTGCTCATCGGCAGCCAGCGCTGTTTTGAGCCCATCGAGGTGAAGCTGACCTTCGATCCCCAACGCCGGGTGATCTCGCGAGAGATTGACGGCGGCCAGTTCATCAGCAGGGAAGAATACGAGGGGGCT